>FLNU01000577.1_pt1 | contig 20531 bp, 17 predicted proteins | sample 1140361 | NCBI WGS metagenome assembly FLNU01 (sample SAMEA3878206, study PRJEB12797) | bioreactor metagenome | biome: Moose rumen | place: Sweden | collected 2011-10 | reverse complement strand
TGGGCATAAACCGGGTCTATTTGCTTGATCCATTTGCTGCTGTTAGCCTTAATGTCTCTGACGAAATCAGTTAACGCCATCGATTTCGGCAGTGATGTGAGGATGTGTATGTGGTCCGGCATTCCGCCTATTTCAATGGGAATGGCATTCAATCCACGTATAATGCCACCTATGTATTGGAATATACGCGGTAAATCATTCTTTTGCATTGCCACACCTGTACTCTTCACATGGAAGACGAGGTGGATGTCGATTTTTACCAATGAACTAGCCATGATGATATGAAGTTTTCATTGTCAATGAAAGTTGTTTAGTGTCTTCATAGCCCTGAAAGGGCGTCCAGATTACAGACGGGGGTGTCAACCCCCGTGGGGGTGTCAACCCCCGTGGGGGTGTCAACCCCCGGAATGAATCGGTGGTGTCGGAATAGTAGCCCTGAAAGGGCGGAAGATTGATCCTGCCGCCCTTTCAGGGCTGCAAAATGTGAAACCGCAATGTTCCGTCCCGGGGGCTTATGCCCCCGTCTATGGTCTTTTGGCCCCTTCGGGGCTGTTGTACGGGCAATATGGGCTTTTGCGTAGCGGTTGTCTTTTGCGGATGATTATTCTTGCGTAACTTATTTTGGGAATTCCGTCTATGGTAAGCACAAGGTTTCGCATGTTAGCGGTCATGTGGCCAGTTCCACCAGCCTCTTTGTACCTCCTTATCCAATCCTCACCAATAGGAGCAATACCAAGTTCTTCGGAAAAGTCAGTAGAATCTACTCCAATTATCTCAAACTGCTCTGGGCAGTATTTGTCAAGAAAAGAACGGGGAACTCCCATTAATCCGTCATAATCAGAGGGAATAGCGTCATAGAATGGAACCTCTATGGCATCAAAGTTCTCATACCTTGCATATTGTTTACCTCTAACTTCTTTATGCTTTGAGTAGATGATATTGTCTTCCATGGTCATCAAAGGAAGCGGCTCATGGCGACGCCCATGATCAATGTTGGTATACCATCTTACTCCATTGACTCTCCACAAGAATTGGCCATCCTGAAAGTAAGCATTCTTCTGACTTGACATTTTGGATGGGTCATAATGATTGGCATCTGCAATAAAGAATGCAGCACCCCCATTAAAATAAGAACTTCCCAACCAAACCTTACCGTCTTTTATATAGGGGAAGATTTCTTTATACGATACGGCATTGATGTTGCCAATTATAACGAACTGTTTATTCGCTTCCATTATCCAAGCGAAGAATTCCCTGAACAGCGAGAACGGCGGATTGGTAATAATGATGTCCGCTTCGTCGCGCAAGGCTTTCACCTCGTCGCTGCGGAAGTCGCCGTCACCTTCAAGATAGGACCATTGCAAATCGTTGATGTTGAATCGCCCGTCGCCGTTTATATCCTCATCAAGCACGAATATCTTTCCATTGGTTCTGCTTTTGTCGGCATCATAGTAAGGACTGTCTGTTTCAAAAAGTGTCGGCTGCCAGTCCTTTATCCGTTTCGATTCTACGGCATAACTGGTACTTATCAGTTTTTTCAGTCCAAATGCCTCGAAGTTCTGTGCAAAGAACTTGGTGAAGTTGCTCCACTCGGGGTCGTCGCACGGCAGCAGCACCGTCTTGCCGCGAAACACGTCGGGGGCATACTCCAGATAGGCGTTTATTTCCTTCTGAATGTCTGTGTACTGCGTATAGAACTCGTCGTTCTTTGCCGTCTTTGCATTGGCAAGATTGGTGTTGGCCATACGTCAAGCAATTGTGCGTGTGCTATTCTTTTGAAAGTGGTAGATTCAGAAGTTATGTGTGATGAAGCCTCTATCCGTTCATGGAGAGGAGGAGTTCTTCGTTGTTGATGGTGCGCTCCAGGTTGTCTTTCATAAGGTTCATGGCTTCGATGGGTGTCATGTCGGCGATGTGTTTGCGCAGGATCCACATGCGGTTGAGGGTTGTCTGGTCTTGCAGCAGTTCGTCGCGGCGGGTGGATGAGGCGACGAGGTTGACGGCTGGGAAGATGCGCTTGTTGGCCAGGGTTCGGTCGAGTTGCAGTTCCATGTTGCCGGTTCCCTTGAATTCCTCGAATATGACTTCGTCCATCTTCGATCCTGTGTCAATGAGTGCGGTGGCCACGATGGTGAGCGAGCCTCCTCCCTCGATGTTGCGTGCGGCACCGAAGAAGCGTTTGGGTTTCTGCAGTGCGTTGGCGTCCACGCCTCCCGAGAGCACTTTGCCGCTGGCGGGACTCACGGTGTTGTAGGCGCGTGCCAGTCGGGTGATGGAGTCGAGGAAGATGACCACGTCGTGTCCGCATTCCACCATGCGTTTGGCTTTTTCGAGCACGAGTCCGGCTATTTTCACGTGGTTTTCTGCTGGTGCGTCGAAGGTTGATGCGATGACTTCGGCGTTGACGGTTCGTGCCATGTCGGTCACTTCTTCTGGTCGCTCGTCGATGAGGAGCATGATGAGGTAGGCTTCGGGGTGGTTGCGTGCGATGCTGTTGGCAATGTCTTTCATGAGCAGGGTCTTACCTGTCTTGGGTTGTGCCACGATGAGGGCGCGCTGTCCTTTGCCGATGGGCGAGAAGAGGTCGACAATGCGTGAGGATTGGCTGTCGCTGCCGTCTCCGCGGCAAATTTTGAACTTCTCGTTGGGGAAGAGTGGGGTGAGGTATTCGAACGACATGCGGTCGCGCACGACGTTGGGTTCGCATCCGTTGATTTTCAGGATGTTGACGAGTGTGAAGAATTTCTCGCCCTCTTTTGGTGGGCGCACGCTTCCTTCGACCACGTCGCCGGTCTTGAGTCCGTTCTGCTTCACCTGGGTCTGGTTCACGTAGATGTCGTCGGGCGAGGGCAGGTAGTTGTAGTCTGAGGAGCGCAGGAAGCCATAGTTGTCCACGGTTTCGAGCACGCCGGTGACGTTGAGCAGGAAGACGGGCTCGGCGGTTTCGTGCAGGGGGGCGGAAGCGGGTTCGTGTTCGGTCATGTGTACGGGTGCGTCGTGCATGTTGATGGCCATGTTTCCGTCTTTCATGCCGCTCTTGAAGAAGTCGAGGGGGTTGTGGCCCAGTACCATCTGTTCCGAGGGTATGTCTTCGAGTATGATGAAGTCTGACTCTTCGGCTTCGTCCTTGTTGTCTGTCATGGCGGGTGCTTTGGGCTTGCGTCCGCGCTTTTTCGGCTCTTTCTGGGCGGTGTCTTCGGCTGGTTCGGTGGTCTGCTCGGTCTGGTTGGCGGTTTGCAGTTGCTCGACGATGAAGTCGTCCTGTGTCTCGGCAGCCTTCTTCCTCCGGCCCGACTTGGGGGCGGGTTGTTCCATCAGGTTGTCGAACAGGGTGCGCTGGCCCTCTGACGGGTCATTGGTTTTCTCTGGTGTGTTGGCGGGCTGTGTCTTGTCCGTGTCTTGGGTTTCAGCCGTTTCCATGCTTTTGGCTGCTGGTTTGCGTCCGCGTTTCTTGGGCTCTGCAGCCGGTGGGGTGGCTGTCTCGGCCTCGGGTGCAGGTGCGGCTTGCTCGGTCTTGGCGGCTTTTCTGCCACGTTTGGCAGGTGTGGCTGCAGGTTCGGGCTGTGGAGCGGCCTTCTTCTTCTGGTCGGCCTTCTCGTTGGCCTGTGTCTCGACCATGAGTGCTTTTTCTTCTGCCGAGAGTGTTGCGAAGAGGGAGTCGTCCACGTTGCGGGTCACGGTCTTGTCTATTTTCTTCGTTTTCTCCTGATTGGCCGTGTAGACGCGGTCTACGGTCTTGATTCTGGCGCGTTTGCGTCCGTTGGTCTTGGTTGTGGCCGACTGGTCGGCTGCCGAGGCGATGGCCGACTGATCGAGAATCTCGTACATCAGGCTTCTTTCATCCAGTTTGGCTGCGTTGATACCGAGTTGGGCAGCAATTTCGCGCAACTCTTCCAGGCTTTTGCCGGCAAGTTGTTCTTTGTTGAATTGTGGCATAAAATGTTATAGTGTTTCTTTTGTTAATTCCTTACAGCAGCAACACACCTTGTCGGCACACGTATGTTCGTGCCTGTGGCGGTTGCGGTGAAAATGTCAATAAGGGATTGTGTTGAAATGGGTTTTGAGGTCTTGTGTTTTTCCTTTTGCAACCAAGTTGAACCGACATGCAAAAGGGTTCCTCAGTAAATTCGACTGCAAAGGTAAGTGTTTCTGTTCAAATCTCCAAACAAATCGCCGATTTTTACGTTTTGGCCTGTCTGTCCTGCTTCCTTATTTATGTATGCGTGCCTGTGCGTGCGCGTGTGCGCGCGTGCGCGTTACAGCCGATTTTTCACTGCGCTCTGAATTTCACTCTACTGCACTGAAAATCAGACGCTTGTTAAGTCTTGATATATTTCCAAGTATTTGGCCGTAAATTTCCAAGTACTTGAAAATTTCTGTCCGAGTACTTGGAAATTTGATGGCTGTTAAGTCGCGTCGGATTTCCACTGTAGTGGAATTGGATTTCTTCCGCTGACGAGTCGGGTTTCATCTGCCATTGCATTGCCTTGGGAGCGCGGACGTCCCCGTCCGCAGTAATCATTTCCACAGGACAATGACATGCTTGTTGTTTGGAGATAGTGCGGACGGGGACGTCCGCGCTCCCAGTGAGGTGATGTGGTTACTGCTGAGGTCCCCGTCCGCAGTAATAATTTCCACAGGAAAAAGAAAGGAATTTCGTGATGAAAAGGCGGGAATATGGGTTTATTTTTGTATCTTCGCGGGAAAATAAACCTATCTCCCTATGGTTATGGAAAAGTGTATTGACTGTTTTGTGCCCAGGCTGGACGACGTGTCGTTGCAGCAACTGGTGGCCGACCTGAGTGCGGCGGCATGTGTGGCCGACGTGTGGGTCATGCAGGAGGGCAGGTGTGCTGAGGTCGGACAGGTGCCTGCCGGTGCACGCGTGTTGGCCAGTGCCGGCGTGAACAGTTCGGACGGGCTGCGCATGGTGGGACGGACGGCTCGCAGCCGCTATGTGCTGCTGTGTGTGTCGGACGCTGCCGTGCGTGTGAGTGCCGAGAGCCTCTGCCGTCTCGTGTATGTGGCTGCCGAGGGGGGCTCGTGTTGGACCTACAGCGACCGCTACCAGCAGGACGGCGACCGCCGTTGGCTTGCTGCCACGAACGACTACCAATGGGGCAGTGTGCGCGACGACTTCGACTTTGGCGGGCTGGTGCTGGTGGAACGGACACGACTGCAAGCCTATCTGTCTGGTCACGACGATGCGCGTTGGCGCTTCTCGGCCCTGTACGACCTGCGTCTGTGGATGTCGCGCGTGGGTGGCCTGAAGTCCATCTGCCACGTGTCCGAACCGTTGTACACAGAGCAGTTGATGGACCGCCGGAGGAGTGGTGAGCGTCAGTTCGACTACGTCAATCCGCGTGCCCGCGAGGTGCAGTTGGAGCGCGAACAGGTGGTGACCGGACATCTGGAGGCCATCGGAGCGCTGGTGCCTGACGAACGGGTACAGGCCGTGGACGTCGAGGAGGGACACTTCGAGGTCGAGGCCAGTGTGGTGATTCCAGTGCGCAACCGTGTGCGCACGATTGAGGATGCCGTGCGGTCGGCCTTGTGCCAGCAGACGGCGTTTCCCTTCAACGTGCTGGTGGTGGACAACCACAGCGACGACGGCACCAGTGAGGTGCTGGACCGCCTGGCAGCCGAGGACGCACGCTGTCTGTGCCTGCGTCCCGACCGCGACGACCTGGGCATCGGCGGCTGCTGGAACCTGGCCGTGACGAGTGAGCACTGCGGACGGTTTGCCATCCAACTCGACAGCGACGACCTGTACAGCGGCACCGACGTGCTGCAGCGCATCGTCGGCAAGTTCCGTTCCGACCACTGCGCCATGGTCATCGGTTCGTACCGCATGTGTGACTTCAGCCTGCAGACTTTGCCCCCGGGCCTGATTGACCACAAGGAGTGGACCGACGGAAACGGACGCAACAACGCCCTGCGCATCAACGGACTGGGGGCACCCCGTGCCTTCTTCACCCCCCTGCTGCGCCGGAACCTGCTGCCCAACACCAGTTATGGCGAAGACTATGCCGCCGGCCTGCGCATGTCGCGCAGTTACCGCATCGGACGCATCTTCGACGAACTCTACCTGTGCCGCCGCTGGGAGGGCAACAGCGATGCAGCCCTGTCGCCCGAGCGTGTCAATGCCAACAACCGCTACAAGGACTGGCTGCGCACGGTCGAGATAAGGGCGAGGGAGAGGGAAGGGACCTCCCCCGACTCCTGCCAAGGAGCGTGAAGCGTGGAACGTGAAGAGTGAAACGTTCTCATCGCTTGTAGAGACGGGATGCATCCCCGTCACCGACCCAAGGAAAAAACAACGGACGAAAGGAATAGGATGGAACTGACTGCGTTTTTTGAGCGGCAACTGGGCGTGTGGGACGAGGCACGCAGACGATACGAACAGTTGGGCGACGTGCAGGTGAAACACCTGGACGTGGACGGCGTGCCTGTCTCGGTGCAGTACAACCCGGCACGCATCGTGTCGACAGGAGCACGCATCGACGCCCGGAGCCTTGCCCGACGCAAGTGCTTCCTGTGTCCCGAACAACGCCCTGCCGAACAGATTTCGCTCACGTTTGCAGACCGGTATGAGGTACTGGTCAATCCGTTCCCCATCCTGCCGCGCCACTTCACCGTTCCCCTGCGCCAACATGCGCCCCAGTCGCTCGCTGCCCACTATCCCGACCTGCTGCGCCTGGTCGAGGGACAACAAGACTACTTCGTCTTCTACAACGGCCCCCGCTGTGGTGCCTCGGCCCCCGACCACATGCATTTCCAGATGGGACTGCGCGGACGCGTGCCACTCGAGCGCGACTGGGCCCGACGCTATGCGGCTGCCTGCCAACTGCTGTGTGAGACCGACGGTGGCCGACTCTATGTGTTGCGCACCTATGTCGTGCCCCTGTTCGCCATCGTGACGCGCACCGTGGCCGACAGCGAACGGCTGTTCCGACGGTTGCATGACCAACTGCCACAGGACGAGGCCAGCGGCGAGCCGATGATGAACGTGCTGGCCTGGCACACGACAGGCGAGACCACCGAGGCGGAACACTACGTCAGCCTGGTCATTCCACGCGGCAAACACCGTCCCGACTGTTACGGCAAACCCGACGGCGAGGGATTCATGGTGAGCCCCGGAGCCCTCGACATGGGAGGACTCGTCATCACGCCCCGTGGCGAAGACTTTGACCGGATTGGGCCGGTCGACGTGAAAAAGATACTGAAAGAGGTAGCCCTTTCCGACGCACAAGTCGAAAGGACGTGCCGAAAACTATAAACAAAAAGATTGTGATGCATCAACCAGATGTGTGTGTGGGCATTGTACATGCCCGGAAGATTCGTTTCTCGCTCAACACTCCCTACCTGTTTCAGGGAGAGCGGGTCGAAGGTGTCTCGCAGGAAGTGACCGTCAGCAATGGCAAGATAGCCTGGAACGGAAACCTGTATGAGGACGTACTGTTGGAGACCGACACGCGGTCGGCAGTGAAGGGAGAGACGCCGTCGTTTACGATTGAGGACGTGACCATCGGCAAACATTTCCATTGGGAACGCAAGGAGGCCCAGACTTTCAGCCATTCGCTGCACTTCATTGTCAGCGGAGACGAACTGTGTGCGGTCAACCGCCTGCCCGTCGAGGACTATCTCGTGAGCGTCATCAGTTCCGAAATGAGTGCATCGGCATCGCTCCAGTTCCTCAAGGCACATGCCGTCATCTCGCGCAGTTGGTTGCTGGCCCAGATGGAGAAACGCCAGCGGCTGCTGCAAGGCAACGGCGTGGAGATGCAGTCGGCCTGCGTGCAGACAGACGAGGAAATCATGAAGTGGTACGACCGTGAGGACCACACCCTCTATGACGTGTGTGCCGACGACCACTGCCAACGCTACCAAGGCATCACCCGCGTTTCCAATCCTGTGGTGGTGCAGGCCGTCGCCCAGACACGCGGACAGGTGCTGCTGTACGACGGGGAGATATGCGATGCCCGTTTCTCAAAATGCTGCGGCGGACATACGGAAGAGTTCGAGACCTGCTGGGAACCGGTGCACAAACCCTACCTCGTGTCCCTGCCAGACCCGTTCTGCGAAACGCGCGACGAGGACATCCTGCGTCAGGTGCTGACCAACTACGACCAGGAAACACGCGATTTCTACCGCTGGACCGTCACATACACACAGGCCCAACTGCGCCGGCTGATAGAGAAAAACCTGCAGATGGACCTTGGCGACATCCTCGACCTGGTGCCGCTGAGCCGAGGCAAGTCGGGACGCATCTTCCGACTGAAAATCGTCGGCACGAAACGGCAAATCGTCATCGGAAAAGAGTTGGAAATTCGTCGCGTCCTGTCCGACTCCCATCTCTTCTCATCAGCCTTCACCGTGGAGCGAAAAGGCACCGACGCCGGCCAGACACCAGCCACCTTCGTCCTGCACGGCAGCGGCTGGGGACACGGCGTGGGACTGTGCCAGATTGGTGCAGCCGTCATGGGCGAGAAGGGATACATGTACGACCAAATCCTGCTGCACTATTACCCCGGAACGAAAATACGTGCCCGTTACTGATGAAACAGAAACACCTGTAAACCATATAACTGAATAAAGATGAAACGAAATCCGTGGGCCTGGATTCCCACTCTCTACATGGCCGAGGGACTACCCAATGTGGTGGTGATGACGGTGGCCGTCGTGATGTACATGCAAATGGGTATGTCAGACACCGACATTGCCCTCTACACAAGTTGGCTGGGACTGCCGTGGGTCATCAAGCCCTTCTGGAGCCCCTTCGTCGATTTGTACAAGACAAAGCGCTGGTGGGTCGTGGCCATGCAAGTGCTGCTCGGCTCCTCCCTGGCAGGAGTGGCCTTCACCCTGCCCACCAGTTTCTGGTTCCAGGGAACCATGTTCTTCTTCTTCCTCATGGCCTTCAGCAGTGCCACCCACGACATAGCCGCCGACGGCCTTTACATGCTGGCCCTGAGCGGCCACCAACAAGCCTGGTTCGTAGGCATCCGCAACACATTCTACCGACTGGCCGTGCTCTTTGGCAAGGGACTGCTCGTGCCCGTGGCAGGATTCCTCCAACTCATGTTCCGCAACCGTACCGCCTTCACCTGGAGTCTGGTGTTCTACGGACTGGCCGCTCTGTTCATCGCAGCCTTTCTCTACCACAAATTCGTCCTGCCTCGACCCGACACCGACCAGCCGCACGACACGAGTGCCCGCGAGGTCGCTCACGGCATCCTGGACATGTTCAGTTCGCTGTTCACCAAAATGCCCCTGCGTCAAGTCATCTTTTCCGTCCTCTTCATGTTGCTCTACCGATTCCCCGAAGCCATGCTGACAAAGATGGCCGACACGTTCCTGTTGCGACCCAATGCAGAGGGCGGACTGGGACTGTCGCCTCAAGAGTATGGGCTGGCCAACGGTACGGTCGGACTCATCGGCCTCTTGCTGGGCGGCATCGTCGGAGGAATGCTGGCCAGCCGCGACGGTCTGAAACGCTGGCTGTGGCCCATGGTCTGCGCCATCACGCTGCCCGACCTGGTCTACGTCTATCTCAGTTATGCCATGCCCGACAACATCTTCCTGGTGAGCACCTGTCTCTTCATCGAGCAGTTCGGCTACGGATTCGGTTTCACGGCCCTCACCCTCTACATGCTCTATTTCAGCCAGGGCGAGTTCAAGACCTCTCACTATGCCATCTGTACGGGCATCACCTACCTGGGCCTCATGCTCCCTGGCATGGTGTCCGGATGGCTGAAAGACATGGTGGGCTACCACACCTTCTTCATCATTGTGATGGCTTTGTGTTCCATCACCTTCCTGGTGACGGCACTGCTGAAGATTGACCCGGAATTTGGCAAGAAATAGGCTGTATGCCCCAGTACACAAAAATCCCCGACTCACCGTCTGTGAGCCGGGGATTTTTGTGTCTTGTCGAAAGAAGGTGGATTACAAGCCCAGTTTCTTCTTGGTAGCGTCGGCAGCATTGTCGATACCTTCTGCAACCTTAGCCTTGGCATCGTCCACTGCTTGGTTGGCAGCGTCCTCAGCGGCTTTCTGAGCATCTTCAACAGCACCTTCAACGGCCTGCTGTGCATCTTCAACAGCACCTTCGACAGCATCCTGAGCATCTTCAACGGCACCTGCGGCAGCGTCCTGCAAGCCTGTGGCAGCCGACGTGAAGGCATCGAGAGCGTCTGTCGGCATGGCTTCAACCTTCTCCAGGAAACCGTTGACAGTTGCGCTGTTGCCAGTTACGTTCTGAATGGTGGCCTTGTTTTCAGAGATGAACTGCTTCAGTTGTTCAACATACTTCTTGGCCTCCTCCATTTTCTCGCCGGAAATGAGGTCCTGAACGTACACCTGTACCTTCTGCAGGACTTCTTCGACAGCAGTGGCGTCGCCAGCAGCGAGTTTTTCAGTAAGCAGGGCTTTTAAGTCCTCAAAATTGGCGATTTCAGACTGAGTACCATCACCAGCCTGCTGGCTGGAACCATTACACGCCGTGAATGTCAAGGCAGCCACGGCAGCAATCATTGCAAGAAACTTTCTCATGATTGTCTTGTTTAATTAAAAATGAATAAATTGGGTGATTAAAAAAGTGTTGATTACACGACAAAGTTAATGAAACACAACCGAAAACAGCAAGAAAAACAATTTTTTTTTCGTTGCGTAAATAAACTTTTCTGTTTTTCGGCGGTCATAGAAGTAGTGAGATTTCTTTAATTATTAGCATTTATCCACTCTAAAAACTTAACTTATGAAGCAGAAAATTTTTACAATTGCCATGGTTGCCATGTTCTTCACAACCAGTGCAATGGCTCAGGACGCCCAACAGCGCAGAGAGCGTCAGCAGAATTTTGACATCACAGAAGTCTATAACCGTCAGGCCACACGCCTTGTCAAGTCGATGAAACTTGGCGACGATGTGAAAGACAAGTTCACCGTTCTTTATCTGGATTACCAGAATGCACGCCATAATGCAGTCAACCCAAAGGGTGGTGACCAGGAAGGTCAGGAGCAGCGTGTTGACTTCAAGACCCTGACCGACGAAGAGGCTACGGAACTGATTCAGAAAAATTTTGACCGTCAAGAAAAGCAGTTGGCTGTCGACAAGGAATACCTGCCAAAATTCCTTGAAATCCTCACTCCGGTCCAGACTGCCCAGGTCTATCTGCAACGTGCAGGCATGCAGGGCCGCCAGGATGCAGTTAATCAGCGCCAAGGCGGCATGCGTGGTGGTCAGGGCGGATTCGGAGGCGGACGCCCAGGCGGTGGCTTTGGAGGCGGTGGCGGCTTCTAAACCAATACCTATCCCCATCTCTCGCAAATTTGCAGGAGATGGGGATTTTTTCTACCTTTGCAGGCACATACGCAGAGATTATGAAAACTAAATTGACAAGCAGGGAGTATCTTGTACCGTTCATACTGATTACCTCCCTGTTCTTTCTTTGGGGATTTGCCCGTGCCATCCTCGATGTACTCAACCAGCATTTTCGCGATACGATGGACATCAGTATCGCACAATCTTCACTTATTCAGGTCACTACCTATTTGGGCTACTTCTTGATGGCAGTCCCTGCGGGTATGTTCATCAACCGCTATGGCTACAAGCGGGGAGTGGTGATGGGACTTCTTCTGTATGCAGTCGGAGCCTTGCTCTTCATTCCTGGCGTACACGTCGGAACACTTCCGGCCTTCCTCGTGTGTCTCTTCATCATTGCCTGCGGATTGGCCATTCTCGAAACTGCGGCCAATCCCTATGCCACCGAACTCGGCCCTTCCGAGACAGCAGCGGCACGTCTTAATTTTTCCCAGTCGTTCAATGGCTTGGGCAGTTGCTTGGCACCGATTCTTGTGGGTAGTTTCCTGTTTTCAGGTGGTGACAAAGCCGATGTCAGTCTGCCCTACATGGTCATGGGGGTGCTGGTTATCCTCGTTGCCATCGTGTTCAGTTTCTCCAAACTTCCGACCATTACCACGCCGCATGACGAGGGTGAGACGAATTCTGCTGTCGGCACAGGTCAGTCGCATTCTCTCTCTGACAACCTAAGGCGGCTGGTCAACAACCGCATGTTTGTGTTAGGAGTTTTGGCATTGTTTTGCTATGAAGTGGCTGAGATTTCCATCAATAGTTATTTTGTCCTGTTTGTGACGGGTCAGGGATGGCTCACAGCCACGACTGCGTCGGCCATATTGTCTGGTGCCCTGCTGATTTTCATGCTGGGACGTTTTGTCGGTTCCTGGGTCATGCAGCGTGTCAGTGCCGAACGCACCTTGACGGTGTGTGCGTTCGGTTGCGTCCTCTGTATGGTGGGGGTAATTGTGTCGGCTGTCTGTGTGAAAGACGCAGATGGATGGCAGAAATACCTGCCTCTGGCCTTTCTCATTGCCAACTATTTCTTTGAGTCCATCATGTTCCCGACCATTTTCTCGTTGGCTATCGGTGGGTTGGGAACACTGACCAAGACCGCCTCGTCCATTCTGATGATGACACCAGTGGGCGGTTGCGCCTTCCTGCTGGTCGGACTCGTGGCCGACCATGCGGGCTTCATCATTCCTTTCGTCATTCCTCTGCTGGGCTACGTAGTTGTGTGGGCCTATGCACGTGCTAAACAATCCGCTGCAAGGCTTCCTGTTCAGTAGCATGGAAGGGGCCGTGCCCTTCCAGTTTGCAGGTAGCCACGGCAGTGGCGAATCGGGCGGCTTCTTCGGGGGCTGCCCCTTTTGCTCGTTGGTAGACATAACCCATGACGTAGGTGTCGCCGCAACCTGTGGCGTCGACGACGGAGATGGGTTCGTAGGCGTCGATGTCGTAGAAGGTGCCGTCGACCAGTACGATGCTGCCGTAACTGCCCAGCGTGAGCAACACTTCCTTGATGCCCCAGTCGGCCAGGGTGCGTGCCGCTTCGTGCAGGTCTTTCTTGCCGGTCAGTACTTCTACCTCGAACTCGTTCACCTTCAGGATGTCGATGTATTTGAAGAATTCAAACTTGTTTTCCCAGTCGCAGGCAAGCACTCGTTCGCCTTCGACTTTCCGCAGGTAGCCCTGTGCATCCATCACGACGGTTCCCTTGCTGGCCAGGTAGCGCACCACGTCGAGCGGGAAGTCGTCGGCCAGCAGGCTGCCCAGGCAGATGTAGCGTGCCTCCACGTTTCGTACCGATTCGATGGTGAAGGGGTCGGCCTTGGCACGCACGCGTTGTTGCCGGTTGTTCTGGTTGGCTCCGTAGATGTTTTCGAAGAACACCGACTTGCGGCTGGGCACGATTTCCACGTCGATGCCCAGGTTGCGCATCTCGTCGACTGCACTGTATTCCGTCTCGGCCAGCGATGCCAACAGGCGGCAACTCAGTTGGCTGTCCGAATTTTTCAGCAGGTGGGCAATGCCGTGGGTGAAATAATAGGTTGTTCCGCCAGGCATGTAGACTTCGCTGGTGGGGGTTACTATCTTGTCAAGGGTTACGTGTCCGATGCAACAAATATCTGTCATAATGCTAACTTCTTTTTGTCTTTAACGCTGAAAACGTCCTTTTATTTTCTTTTTCGCCTGCAAAATCCCTAACTTTGTGCATGTTTTCCTGACGAATCAGACTAAGGCAATGGAACAATTCTTCGTCGATTTCGATGCAGTCCTCACGTCGGTCAACGACGCCGTGTGGACCTATCTGCTGGTTGCGGCACTCATTCTCTGTGGACTTTGGTTTACGTGGCGCACCCGTTTTGTCCAAATCCGCATGTTGGGCGACATGCTGCGCCAACTGGTGGCCACCAGCAGCAAGACGGCCACCGGTCGGCACATCTCTTCGTTCCAGGCCTTTGCCGTTTCGGTGGCCACGCGCGTGGGCACCGGCAATCTGGCAGGTGTGGCCACAGCCATTGTCGTGGGTGGTCCGGGTTCCGTCTTTTGGATGTGGATCATTGCCCTCATCGGTGCTGCCACGGCCTTTGTCGAGTCTACCTTGGGCCAGTTGTTCAAGCAGCGTCACCTCGATTCCTTCATCGGCGGTCCGGCCTACTACATCCTCCGTGGCCTGCACAGCCGTTGGATGTCCGTCCTCTTTGCCGTCCTCATCACGTTGACCTTCGGTCTGTCGTACAATTCCATCCAGAGCAACACCATCTGCAGTGCCATGCACGAGGCGTTCGGGTGGAGTCCCGTGGTGGTCGGCCTGGTGCTGGTTGTCCTCAGCCTTACCATCGTATTCGGTGGCATCCAGCGCATTGCCCGCGTCAGTTCGATCCTTGTGCCCGTCATGGCCATAGGCTACTTCCTGCTGGCCCTTTTCGTCATCGTGACCCATCTCGACCAGTTGCCCCACGTGCTGCGGCTCATTGTCGGGAGTGCCTTCGGATGGGAGCAAGCCGTGGGAGGCGGCGTCGGAGCAGCCATGATGAACGGCATCAAGCGCGGTCTTTTCAGCAACGAGGCAGGCGAGGGCAGTGCGCCCAACGTGGCGGCCACGGCACATGTTGCCCATCCCGTGGCCCAGGGACTCGTCCAGGCACTGGGCGTCTTCACAGACACCCTGCTGGTTTGTTCGTGCACGGCTTTCATCATTCTCATCAGCGGACAAAATGCCTCCACCGACCTCACCGGCATTGCCCTTACCCAGTCGGCCCTGCAGAGCGAGATAGGCAGTGCAGGTCCCGTCTTCGTCGCCGTCGCCATCTTCCTTTTTGCCTTTTCCTCCATCATTGGCAACTACTACTACGGCGAGGCCAACATCCGTTTCCTAACCTCCAATTCCACCGTCATGACCGTCTACCGCCTGCTTTCGGGCGGAGCCTTCGTCCTGTTCGGAGCCTTGGCCAGCCTGCAAGTGGTGTGGAGCATCGGCGACTTCTTCATGGCCCTGCTCACTGTGTGCAACCTCGTTGCCATCGTCCTGCTGGGCAAGTATGTGTTCCGCCTCTTGCAGGACTACTGCCGCCAGCGGTCGTCCGGCATCAGCCAGCCCCAGTTCCATCGCGACCAGTTGCCCGAACTGGCCGGCGAACTCGACTGCTGGGAGTAGTTCAACTTTTCACATTCAGCCTGACCCACAGCCAGCGGGGAATCAACCGCCAGAGGCCGACCAGCAACCGGTAGCGCCAGTCGATGGTGAGCACCGTCTTTTTCCCCCGTTCCAGTTCGTCCACAATCGTGCGGGCCACCTTCGTCGCCTCCATCTGCATGGGATAGTCGTGACCGTCCTGCAAGAGTGGCGTCCGCACAAATCCCGGGCGGATGTCACAGATGTGCAGGCCTCGCAACCCGCGCATGTGGCACAACTGGCACAGGCACTCCAGGTAGTGGTTTACGAACCGCTTCGACGCAGAGTAGGCCGGTGCCGCACCCAGTCCCTTCGTGCCGGCAATGCTGCTGATGACCGCCAACTGTCCGCATCCGTCGTGCTGCTCCACGAAATAGTGGAATGCCGCATCGACCATCCGCACCATGCCGACCGCGTTCGTCTCGACCGTCGCCACCTCCCTGGCTGCATCCAGCGCCACGTTCTGGTAGCCTATGCCCGAACTGTGGAAGTACAGGTCCATGCCACCCAGTTTGCCCACCAGCCGTTCCAGCCGCTCGCCGGCATCCTCGCGAGTCACGTCAATCTGTTCCGTGGCCAGCACGCCCACATGCTTGCGCTGAATCTCCTGCAGACGCTCCTGCCGACGGCCAGCAATGCCCACCGTCCAGCCGCGCTCGAGCAGCAGCCGCGTCACTTCCAGCCCGATGCCCGACGTGGCACCTACCACCACCGCGCGCCGCATGTTTCCATGTTTCTCGTCCATAGATTTCATAAAACTCAATAATAGTCAGACATTCACTTGTTTATTGATGAAAAAAACTTTGACTGAAGTCGGATTTTTTTTCAACCCCGCCATCAAAGTTTTGAGGCCTTGACATCAAAATATTTAGGCCCCGACATCAAGAGATTGATGTGCCGACATCAAAAGTTTGAGGTCTCGGCATCAAAATTTTTAGGTGCCTGCATCAAAACTTTGATATTGCGGTCATCAGCGGTTTGCTGTTGAGTATCAGCGAATTACAAAGGCAGATTTTTCAATTTTTCTCCGCTCTCAAAACGGGGTGTTTCTGAACAGTTTTAAAGTGGTTTCAACCAGCGAAGTTCCTCGGTATAATTGTCGAACTCGGGCAGGTTTTCGATGCCGTACTCCTTGAACCACTCGGCAATGACGTTCTGTTCCTCGGGATAGATGGGTTCGTCGCCACGGCGCATGCGGTAGTAGCGGTAATAGCCGAACTGCACTTTCAGGGCGGTACGCAGGCGGCGTTCGATGCCGAGCGGCACAATCTTGTAAATGTCTTTCATGCCCCAGGCAACGCGGATGGGTTTGGGCGACATGTAGAACTGGCAGTCCTTGCCACCCTTGGCCACGTTGACGTTGATGGCGGGGTAGGAAGTCTGCTTGGTCTTGGCCAGGGTGACGGCCTGGGCCCTGAGACATTCGGCTGCGCACGGGCAGTCGGACTTGAAGCAACGGGCAAAGTTCTTGGGCATTGCCTCGAAATCTTTCTTTGTCAGTTTCATGTTGTTGATGGTTTTATGGTTGTCGATGTTGAGTGCTTATATTATAGAAGGAAGAACAGGGAGACGCCGATGACGGAAATGACGGCACCGACGACGCTCTTGGCCGTGATGGGCTGGTGGAACAGCCAGCGCGATGGCAGCAGGATGAGGATGGGCGTCATGGCCATGATGGTGCTGGCAATGCCGGCGGCGGTGTGCTGCACGGCCATGAGCGAGAAACCCACGCCGATGAAGGGGCCTGTCAGCACTGCGACGAAAGTGGCTGCCAGGCCGCGACGGTTGCCGAGGCTGGCACGCATCTGGGGCAGTTTGTGGCTGGCCAGGAGCCAGGCCGCGAAGCAGGCAAGTCCGGCCACGCAGCGAATCATGTTGGCCGCGAAGGGCAACACGTTCTCGATGTCGGGCAGCAGGTGGGGCGGTGTGACAGAGGTGTAGTGGTCGAGCCCTATCTTGCTGAGTACGAGGCCTGCCCCTTGGCCCAGTCCGGCACCGATGCCGAACAGGATGCCGCGTAGGGGCAGGGAGAGGGCGAGCCGATGGTGGGAGGCCGTGCCTGCGAGGACGGAGACGGCAATGCCTGTGAGGGTGACGGCCATGGCGAGCAGTGCCTTCCAGGAGAGTGCCTGGCCGATGAAAATCCATGCAAAAAGTGCGGTGAACATGGGTGCCAGCGTCATGAACAGTTGTCCGTAGCGCGAACCAATCGTCAGGTAGGAGTTGAACAGGCACCAGTCGCCAAAGAAGTAGCCCACGACACCCGAGGCCAGCAGCCACAGCCAGGTCTGACAGTCGGCGTGGGCGGGCAGGGGAGTGCCCAGGGTGAAGAACAGGAGCAAGGCGGAAAGCAACAAGGCTGCTCCCAGGCGCCAGACATTGACGACGGCGACGCCCAACTGCTTGCTGCCGACTTCGCTGGACAGGGCAGCGATGGTCCACGAGAAGGCTACGCCGATGGAGATGAGTTCACCTAAATAGGGCATGGGAGAGAAATTTGAATGATGCGAAGATACGGATTTTACAGGGGTGAAAAAATGTTTTTCTGAATTATTTTCACAGGAGAAAGATGGAATAATGAAAAAAATGCGTATCTTCGCAGAAATCTCAAATCTAAAATCACATAACCTAAAAAACATAATAACTTATGGCTAAGACTCCTACACCCCACATTGGGGCAAAGTTTGGCGAAATTGCCGAAACGGTCATCATGGCCGGCGACCCACTACGCATCAAGTTCATGGCAGAAAAGTATCTGGAGAATCCCGTGCAGTTCAACAGCGTACGCAACATGTTCGGCTACACCGGTACGTACAAAGGCAAGCGTGTCAGTGTGATGGGACATGGCATGGGCATCCCCTCCATCGGTATCTACACCTACGAACTCTATAACTTCTACGGTGTGAAGAACATCATCCGCATCGGTTCGGCTGGTGCCATCCAGAACGACATAAAACTGGGCGACCTGGCCATTGCCATGGGTGCGTGCACAGACTCCAACTATGGTGCACAGTACGAACTGCCCGGCACTTTTGCACCCATCGCCGACTACGACCTGCTGCGCAAGGCCGTGGATGCCTGCGAAAAGTTCGGCTACCGCTACAAGGTGGGCAACGTCATGTCGTCGGACACCTTCTACACCGAGAATCCCCACAACGACAAGTGGACCAACATGGGCGTGATGGTCGTCGAAATGGAAATTGCAGCCCTCTACATGAATGCTGCACGTTCGGGCAACAAGGCACTGGGCATCTGCACCGTCTCCGACCACATCCTCACGGGCGAGGCCACCACTGCTGAAGAACGCCAGACCACCTTCACCAAGATGATGGACGTGGCACTCTCGCTCATCTGAGCCGCTGCAGCACAATGAAAGAAAGCCGACGGAATCATTTTCCCGTCGGCTTTCTGCTATTTTGAAGTCTGATGTGTGAAGTTTTGCGTTTTCTTATTCATCCCTGAAACGCAACAGTTCATGGACCACTTCGTCGGGGTCGTCGGTCAGGGTCAGGATAAGGTTGTGATATTTGCCCGACTCCGACAGTTCCTTCAAAAGTGGATAGACCGGCATCTCTTCGGTCCAGAAGCGTTTGCCCATGAAAATCATCGGGCTGGAGAATCCGAACGAGAGGTAGTGGTTTTGCACGGCATCCTGGAACACCTCCTGCATCGTTCCGGCACTGCCGGGCGTGTAGATGATGCCGCCGTAGGCCAGCGTCAGGATGCTGTCCTCGCGAATGCTGTTCTCAAAGAATTTTGCAATGTGGGTGGCAAAGGGCGTGGACGGTTCGTGACCGTAGAGCCAGGTCGGGATGCCCAGACTGACATGGCCGCCAGTCTGCGGAAACTGTTCCATCACTTGGAAAGCACTGCTCAGCCAGCCATCGTCCTTGAACGACGGACTGGCAGCCAACAGGCCGATGGCCTCGTCAAGGTGGCTGTCTTCACGCCCCGCCATCCATGCACCCAGGTGGGTGGCTTCCATTGCCCCGGGCCCACCACCGCTGAGCATGTGGAAGCCTTGTTCCGTGAGCCGCTTGCTGAGCAGGGCCACATCGCGGTAGGTGGTGTCGCTGCGCAGTTGGGCATGGCCGCCCATGATGCCTATGAAGTGACGCAGATGGCGGTTGGCAAGAAATTCGTTCAGAGCCGTGTGGATGGAGTGGTCGTGAATGGTACGTGCCAGCGATTCCTTCACCGACTGCGTCGTCTTTCCTGTCGACATGTAGTGCTGGTAGACTTTGTTGTCGTAACAGTCAGACCAACTCCCGGGACGGGACGGACAGTAGCCCTGGTACAAATCGGCAGCATTGTAAAGTTGCTTGCGGGTGATGTCGTAAGGCACAGCCTTAAAGTATTCCACGACATCAATCAGTTCCTTAAAATCTTCGGATGTAATCATGGTGAAAGTCTATATATCAACAAAATTACTAAAACAGAATGAAATAGTGAAATTTACAGTTACACATTTTTTACGAAAACGTGCAGAATGTGCTTCCTTTTTTTGAATATGCATTATTCAAAAAAACAATTATCGGAAGAGGGCTCACCGTTTATAATTCAAAGTCAACTTTGGATAATCCAAACGGCTGTCAACTTTCTTTTTTGTTGACTGCTGTTTGTTAGCCGTGTCAATCGTACCAAATCCGTGATTAAGCGAGAGCAAAACAATAGTTTACTTCTGCTTTGCCGAGTGTGAACGGATTATCTAATGTTTATGTGTCGCCAGACAGGTAATCTTTGGTTCATATTGATTCAAAAAGATAGGGAAAAGAAAGATGGAGGTGCCACTTTGAGGCAAAATGACGATTTATATGGCTACATTTATTCTAAAATCTGGTCCTCACCGCTATTTTCTTCAAAAAAGTTTGGCTATTCCAAATAAAAGCAGTACCTTTGTACCACGAGAACCCGCCAAGCCTCTTCACAATGCTTAAATCGGCGGGTCGTTTTGTTTTATTATGGCACATTATACAAAGACATACTCATCACCAGTTCAACTGGTGACATTGCTACAATCTCGTTGACTCCACGTTGAGAATGCGACACGAACGGAGAATTATCTCCGCCACATCGACTACTACAGGTTCAGCGCATACCTATATCCCCTTCTGACTACACCGAAGGAGAATCATTTTTTCAAGCCAGGAACCGTACATTTGCTCTAAGGGTTTTGACTCAGCGACGTATGGCGCGTCCTTGGATCGCAATTCCAGTCAACCAAAAGAAAGCCTATTTAAGCCTCTGCATCATCAAATACTTCCTTGACATCATTTCGCCAAACAACGACATGAAGGCAAAGATTGATGCACTCTTTGCCGAATACCCAGCCATTGACACCGCAGCGATGGGCTTTCCCGGTGGGAAAGTGAACCGCTGTGGCAATGAAGCAGATTTCAACTCCAAGGCGGGCGAGGATGGAAACAGCGCATCCTCGCCCGATTTGATTAGGATGTATGTCCCCCGAAATAAGCCCCAAAAATAAAGAAAATTGAG
>FLNU01000576.1_pt1 | contig 20550 bp, 13 predicted proteins | sample 1140361 | NCBI WGS metagenome assembly FLNU01 (sample SAMEA3878206, study PRJEB12797) | bioreactor metagenome | biome: Moose rumen | place: Sweden | collected 2011-10 | reverse complement strand
ATGTATTAATAGATATTACCATAAATCAAAGCCATGATTTATATAAATCATATATTTGATTTATACTTTCCTCTGCAGAGGCGTGAACTTTCGTGTGCGGAAGTCTGAAGTTTTAAGTTTAGAGTTTAGAGGTTAAAGGTTAGAGAAGGAATTCTCATTACTCAGCCCCGAAGGGGCCAAAAGACCATAGTCGGGGGTGTCTGCCCCCGGTCAAGAACGAATCCTCATTGCCCGTACAACAGCCCCGAAGGGGCCAAAAGACCATAGTCGGAGGTGGCTGCCCCGAAAGGAGGCTGTTTATTTTTGCAGGCAAAGGGAAAGGAGAAATTTTTCAATCCGGAAAACAGGAAAAGTTATCCGTTTTCAAAGTTCTCCGAATTGGTTTTCAGGTGTTTATGAATTTCGGAAAGTTGAAAAGTTTTCCTTTTTGGAAATTTTTGGAAAAATTATTTTTTGAAAAGATGAAAATATTTATTTGTTTTATTGGCTGGGTTAAGGAAAGTTTTCCTATATTTGCAGTGCGAATCAAACAGTACTTAATTTACTATTCACCCATACGATGTTCCGTAAGGTGCATCGAAAGTTTCATCTGCCATGAACTACGCGGAAATTTCAATCATCAAGCGCGACGGAAAGCACGAGGACTTTTCCATCAGCAAAATCAAGAACGCCATCGCCAAGGCTTTCCTGGCCACGAACCGCGATGTCGACGAGCACATCCTGGCCGACCTGACCATGTCGGTCATCAGCCACTTCGAGGACACGAACATCAGCGTGGAGCAAATCCAGGACATCGTGGAGCAGACGCTCATGCGCCAGTATCCAGACGTGGCGAAGAAGTACATCATCTACCGCGAATGGCGCAACACCGAGCGCAACCGCAAGTCGAAGATGAAGATGGAGATGGACGGCATCGTGGCCATCGACAAGAACGACGTGAACCTGTCGAACGCCAACATGTCGAGCCATACGCCTGCGGGCCAGATGATGACCTTCGCCAGCGAGGTGACGAAGGACTACACCTACCGCTACCTGCTGCCCAAACGCTTTGCCGACGCCCACCAGCAAGGCGACATCCACATTCACGACCTGGACTACTATCCGACAAAGACGACGACCTGCATACAGTACGACCTGGCCGACCTGTTCGAGCGCGGTTTCCACACCAAAAACGGCAGCATCCGCCCGCCACAGTCGATTCAGAGTTACGCAACCCTGGCCACCATCGTGTTCCAGACGAACCAGAACGAGCAGCACGGCGGCCAGTCCATCCCGGCCTTCGACTTCTTCATGGCACCCGGCGTGCTGAAGTCCTACCGCAAGAACCTGGAGAACTTCATCTCCTTCGCAGCCGAACTGGACAACGAGCAGGCCGAGGACAAACAACTGGAAGAGTTGGTCGGTCAGACAGTGACGACCATCGCTCCCGGCGACGAGGAATCGGAAAACATCCGCCGCACCCTGGGCGAGGCCGGCGTCAGGTTCAGCAACGAGCAGTGGCAGAAAATCGTGGCACGCGCCAACGAACAGACACGTCGCGACACACACCAGGCCATGGAGGGATTCATCCACAACCTGAACACCATGCACTCGCGCGGCGGCAACCAAGTAGTCTTCTCCAGCATCAACTACGGCACCGACACCAGCGCCGAGGGACGGCTCGTGATGGACGAACTCATGAACGCCACCATCGAGGGACTGGGTGCCAAGGGCGACGTGCCCGTCTTCCCCATCCAGATTTTCAAGGTGAAGGACGGCGTGAGTTACGACGAGCAGGAATTCCAGGAAGCCCTGGACGACATCGAAGGCGTGATTGCAGGCACCCACAAACTGCGCACACCCAACCTCGACCTCCTCATCAAGGCCTGCAAGACCACCGCCAAGGCCCTCTTCCCCAACTTCATGTTCCTCGACACCCCCTACAACGTGAACGACAAGTGGCGTGCCGACGACCCACTGCGCTACCGCTACGAACTGGCCACCATGGGCTGCCGCACCCGCGTGTACGACGACCTGTGGGGCGAAAAGACGTCCATCGGCCGCGGCAACCTCTCGTTCACCACCATGAACCTGCCCCGCCTGGCCATCGAAGCACGCATCGAAGCCGAGAACGCACTGCCCGAAACCGCCACAAAAGACATGATAGAGACCGAGGCCACCAACATCTTCTACAAGAAAGTGGAAGACATGACCCAACTCATCGCCGACCAGTTGTTCGAACGCTACCAGTACCAGCGCACCGCACTGGCACAGCAGTTCCCCTTCATGCTGGGCAACAACGTGTGGAAAGGAGGCGGCAACCTGCTGCCCAACGAACCCGTAGGCGACATCCTCCTGCACGGCACCCTCGGCATCGGATTCATCGGCGGACACAACGCCATGGTCGCCCTCTACGGCGAAGGCCACGCCACCAGCCAGAAATCGTGGAACACCCTCTACCAAGCCATCCTGCGCATGAAAGAAGTGGCCGACCGCAACAAGCGCGAACGCCAACTCAACTATGCCGTACTCGCCACCCCAGCAGAAGGACTCTCCGGACGCTTCACCAAGATGGACAAGCGCAGGTTCGGCATCATCCCAGGCGTGAACGACCGCGACTACTACGTCAACTCCTTCCACATAGACGTGAAGGAACACATCAGCATCGTAGACAAAATCAAGAAAGAAGCACCCTTCCACGCCATTACCCTGGGCGGCCACATCACCTACGTCGAACTGGACGGCGAAGCCAAGAAAAACGTGCGCGCCATCGCCAAAATCGTCAAGGTCATGCACGACGAAAACATCGGCTACGGCTCCATCAACCACCCCGTCGACACATGCCACACCTGCGGCTACAAGGGAGTCATCTATGGTCAGTGCCCCATCTGCGGCAGCGACAACATCCTGCGCATGCGCCGCATCACCGGCTACCTGACCGGCGACCTCTCCACCTGGAACTCAGCCAAACGAGCCGAAGAACGCGACCGCGTGAAACACCACTGAACATCATGAACCTCATCAGCACTATCACAGAGACCATCGTCGACGGAGAAGGCATCAGATACTCCATCTACCTGGCAGGCTGCCGGCACCACTGTGCAGGCTGCCAGAACCCCGCTTCGTGGAATCCACAGGCCGGCGAGCCACTCACACCCGAGCGCGTGGCAGACATTATATGGCAAATCAACAGCAACCCCCTGCTCGACGGAGTCACCATCAGCGGCGGCGACCCTTTCTACCACCCCGAACAACTGTTCCTGCTGCTCCGACGGCTGAAGGAGGAGACCGGCCTCAACATCTGGTGCTACACCGGATACACCATCGAACAACTGCTGCAAGACCCCACACTGGCCCGACCGCTGCAGTACATCGACACACTGGTTGACGGACGCTTTGAACAGGCACTCTATTCACCCTACCTCGACTTTCGCGGCTCCTCCAACCAGCGCATCATCAACGTGCGCCAGTTCATGGAGCAGGAAGAAGCACTCACACAAGCCTCCACCCTGCTGGCAACCTCACTGGTCAGACATTCCGTGTAGACGGCATGTCTGACTTTTTTTTTAATGCCACAACCAACAACCACCGACATGACACCCTCCCGGTTCCCCCACATCCTTCCCCTCCTCTTCCTTCTCATATCCCCTGCCGCAGCACAGGCCGACACACTCATCGACTCAGCCTATGTGCGGCAACACTACCAGAAGCGCGAAGCCATGATTCCCATGCGCGACGGCGTGCGACTGTTCACCTGCATCTACGAGCCCAAGGACAAGTCAACACGCCACCCCATCCTGATGAACCGCACCTGCTACGGCTCCGGCCCCTACGGAGAAGCCTGGATGTCAGGACTCGTGCGCCCGGCCTGGTCCACCTACGTGCGCAACGGCTACATCCTGGTCTTCCAAGACGTCAGGGGCAAGAACATGAGTGAAGGCACCTTCGAGGACCTACGCCCCTACATCGTCGACAAACGAAAGAAACAAACCGACGAAGCCAGCGACACCTACGACACAGTTGAATGGCTCATCCACCATACCCACTCGAACCAGCGAGTCGGCGTGTTCGGCATCTCCTACCCAGGATTCTACACCACCATGGCCGCCCTGAGCGACCACCCCGCCATCCGTGCCGTCTCGCCCCAGGCACCCGTCACCGACTGGTTCCGAGGCGATGATGCCCACCACGGCGGTGCCCTCTTCCTGCTCGACATGTACTCGTTCCAGTACTGGTTCGAACACATCAATTTACCGGCATTCTGGAACGGCACACTCACGCCCGACCAACTGCACAACCCTGCTGACATCATCCGCAACGATGCCTACACCGACTACCTGCGTACAGGAACAGTGAGCGATTTCAACCGCATCCTCAACGGACAATGCACGTTCTGGAACAACCTGCTGCAACATCCCGACCTTGACAACTGGTGGGAGCAGCGCAATGTGGCCTACCACTGCCAGGAAGTCAAGCCAGCCGTCATGCTGGTGGGCGGACTCTTCGACGCTGAAGACTGCTTCGGAGCCTTCACCACCTATCAGGCACTACGTCACCAATCGCCACAGACAGAGACCTACCTGGTCGAAGGTCCGTGGGCACACGGCGAATGGAGCCGAGGCGCCAACGGTCAGTTGGGAGACCTGTGGACAGGCGAGCAAACAGTGTCGCAATACTACATCGACCACATCGAATATCCCTTCTTTGCCTACTACCTCGAAGACAAAGGTGAACAACCCAGTGCGCCCGTCCGCATTTTCCATACAGGCGAAAACCAGTGGCACGAATACGAGACTTGGCCTGCGCCCCACACCAGGACAGCCTACTACCTGAGCGGAAAGGAGTTGACGACCGAACCTCCTGCGCCCCGCGATGAAGTCATCTGGAGATACGAGTCCGACCCACAGCATCCGGTGCCCTTCATCGGTTGGCCCGTAAAAGACCGCCCCACCCTCTACATGACCTCCGACCAACGCTTCGCATCGGCCCGTACCGATGTGGCGACCTTCTCCACCCCCACCCTCACCCGACCTGTGAGCCTGACGGGAACGGTCGAAGCCGAACTCTACGTCGACATCAGCACCACGGATGCCGATTTTGTAGTGAAACTCGTCGATGTCTTTCCCGATGGCTATCAATACCCCGACAGCATTGCCAATAAAATGCGTTTCTCTACCGCAGCAGGTAGGAGAGGCGAACTGATGGGTGGCTACCAGATGCTGGTCAGGGGCGAGGTCCTGCGTGGCAAATACCGCAACAGCCTCGACTTCGATTCCGTCGCCTTCTGCGCTCAACGCCGGAGCGACTTGCGCGGCTACACCTTCCATCCGCAACCGCCCCAACCCTTCACACCAGGCAAAGTCGAGCGACTGTCCATCAAACTGCCCGACGTGGCCCACACGTTTCTGCCCGGCCATCGCATCATGGTGCAGATACAGAGCAGTTGGTTCCCCTTGGTCGACCGCAACCCACAGACCTTCTGCAACATTCACACATGCTCTGCCACCGACTTCAGACCGTCTACCGTTCAGATTCATTCCTCCTCCCGACAGCCTTCGTGCATTTGGCTGCCCATCGCCAGATAGAAAAGAGAAGAGGCAGAAGTCAGTTTTTTCGCAGAAACGACTGGTCTTGAGAAAAATAATTGTATCTTTGTGAATGAATCATTCATAAAAAACGGACAAAAACTATGGGAAAGACACAGCGCGAAGAACAAATCTTGGTCCGAATCACCGGACAAGACCGCCCTGGCCTGACAGCCAGCGTGATGGGAATCCTGGCACACTACGACGCACAGATTCTCGACATCGGCCAGGCCGACATCCACAGCACCCTGTCGTTGGGCATCCTCATCCGCATGGACGAGCAACATTCGGGCATGGTCATGAAGGACTTGCTGTTCAAGGCCAGCGAACTGGGCGTCAACATCGGGTTTGCACCCGTGACCGACGACGAGTACGAAGCCTGGGTGAACCGTCAGGGCAAGAACCGCCATATCCTCACGTTGCTGGGCCACCAACTTTCGGCTCAACAAATCGAGGCTGCCACGCGCGTCATATCAGAACATGGACTGAACATCGACTCCATCCGGCGCATGACCGGACGCCAGTCCATCATCAACCCACAGAAAAACGTGCGCGCCTGCATCGAATTCTCGTTGCGAGGCAATGCAAAAGACCGCCACGAAATGCGGGCCGAACTGATGCGTCTCTCCACCCAGATGGGTATGGACTTCTCGTTGCAGCAAGATAACATGTTCCGCCGCATGCGCCGACTCATCTGCTTCGATATGGACTCCACCCTCATCCAGACAGAAGTCATCGACGAACTGGCCATGCGTGCCGGTGTGGGCGATCAGGTGAAGGCCATCACCGAGCGGGCCATGCGCGGAGAGATAGATTTCAAGGAGAGTTTCACCGAGCGTGTTTCACTTCTGAAGGGTCTTAACGTCAATGTCATGCAGGACATAGCCGAGCACCTGCCCATCACGGAAGGAGCCGACCGTCTGATGTACGTGCTCAAGCGCTACGGCATGAAGATAGCCATTCTCTCGGGCGGATTCACTTTCTTCGGAGAATACCTGCAAAAGCGCTGGGGAATAGACTATGTGTATGCCAACGAGTTGGAAATCGACGAGAACGGCCTGCTCACCGGACACTATGTAGGCGACATTGTCGACGGAAAGCGGAAGGCCGAACTGCTGCGCCTCATTGCGCAGGTGGAGAAGGTTGACATCGCCCAGACCATTGCCGTGGGCGACGGTGCCAACGACCTGCCCATGCTGAGCGAGGCGGGACTGGGCATTGCCTTCCATGCCAAACCGCGTGTGGTGGCCAATGCCAAACAAAGTATCAATACCATTGGCATCGACGGTGTGCTCTATTTTCTTGGCTTCAAGGACTCCCACCTCGACGAGAAAGGCCGCAGTTGAACGGTCTGAAATTCCTTGGTAACTTACCGCGAACATATCCGTGCACTCACCGTACTGGGTGTACCCATCGTGATTGGGCAATTGGGAACGATTGCCCAAGGCTTTGCCGATACCATCATGGTGGGACAGTACGGCACGCCCGAGTTGTCGGCTGCCGGATTTGTCAACAACGTCTTCAACCTCGTCTTCTTTCTTCTGTTGGGTTTTTCCTACAGTACGACGCCGATTGTGGGCAGTTATTTCGGGCGCAGACAGTTGGATGATGTGGGTCGCACACTGAAAGAAAGCCTGTTGGCCAACCTCATGGCCTGCCTTGTGGTCATGCTGCTCATGTGGCTGCTCTATCGCCGTCTCGACCTGCTGCGCCAGCCCACCGAACTGATGCCGCTCATCCGTCCCTATTTTCTCATCATCCTGGCTTCGCTGCCGTTCATCTCTGCCTTCAACGCACTGAAACAGTTCTGCGATGGTGTTGGCGACACGCGCACTCCGATGTGGTTGATGCTTGCGGGCAATGTGTTCAACATCTTGGCCAACTACTTCCTAATCTTTGGTTTCAGTCCCTGCCACGTACAGGCGATGGGTCTCAACGGTGCCGGCATTGCCACGCTTGCCTCGCGCGTCTTCATGTTCGTAGTCCTGGCCTGCGTCGTGTTTTTCAGCCGTCGCTATGTTGTCTTCCACAATGGTTTCGGGAAGCGGATGACGCGGTTGGGGATTTTCCATCTGACGAAGGTGGGACTGCCCATCGGTTTGCAGTTGTCCATGGAGGCGGCTTCGTTCAACATCACTGCCGTGATGATGGGTTGGCTGGGTGCAGCGGCGCTGGCTGCCCACCAGGTGATGTGTACCATCGGTTCGCTCAATTTCATGTTCTTCTATGGCATCGGTGCTGCGGCCACCATCCGCATGAGCCACTTCCGTGGGGTGGCGCAGGCGGTGCACATGCCGGCGAGTGATAGGGCGGACGCATGGCGCGAGGTGCGTCGCACGGCCTTTGCTGCATTTGGCATGGCTGTCGGCTCGGCTGTGCTGCTGTCGGCATTCATCTTCCTGCTGCGCACACCGCTGGCCTACTGTTTCACGTCCAGTGCCGAAGTCGTGACACTGGTCGTGAGCCTCATGGTTCCGTTCATGCTCTACCAGTTGGGCGATTCCACGCAGATAGTCTTTTCCAACGCCCTGCGTGCCATCGAGGACGTCAAGCCCCTGGTGTGGTTTGCGTTCGTGGCCTATGTCTGCGTGTCCATTCCTGCCAGTTACCTGTTCGCTTTTCCTCTGGGCTATGGTGCCGTGGGCATCTGGTACGGATTTCCGTTGGGTCTGTCGACGGCAGGCCTGTTGTTTCTCCTGCGTTTCCACGGCAGGACGCGCTGATACGGAATCGTCCCGGCAACGGTCTGTTGTCGGGACGATTCGGTGTTGGGGTGTGGGGAATCAGTATTCCATGACGGCGGGAAGTTCCTTGGCCTGCTCAATCATTTTCTCCACTTCCTTCACTGAAGGCACGCGGTTGGTCAGGTTCTTTTGGGCATTGACTTCCTCCAGTTTCTTCTGCAGGTTTTCGGGCACGCGGTGCTTGAGTTCCTTGACGGTGTCCACGCCCGAGGCCTCGAGCAGTTCTGCAAACTGTGGGCCGACGCCCTGTATGCGGTACAGGTCAACATGGTTGGTCCAGGTGAGGATGAGTTTCGGGCTGATGCCTGTTTCCTCGGCCAGTGCCTTGCGGCCAGTGGGTTTTGCACACTTTTCGAGCAGTGTGTCGGTGTCCTTCACGCCTGCTGCGACGAGTTTCTCGGCGTACACTTCGCCTACTCCCTGAATGTCGACAATCTTGTAATTTGCCATGGCTTTTTGTTGATTTTAGGTGTTAATAAAGTGGTTATGTAGCAAAGATACTGTTTTTTTATGATTTCAGGCCAAGGAATCACAATTTTTTTGCGTTTGAATGCGTTAATAAATCTGTATGCTGACAAGTCAATTCGTCGACCTGCCCCAAGTGAGCGACGCGCGCGGCACGCTCTGCTTTGCCGAGAACCGCCACCTGCCCTTCGAACTGAGGCGGGTGTTCTGGATTTTCGGCGTGCCCGAGGGCGAGACCCGTGGCGGCCATGCCCACACGTCCTGTGCCGAGGTGGTGTTCCCCGTGCGCGGCTCGTTCGACATCCTGGTCGACGACGGGCACGAGCGCACCTTGCACCACATGGACGACCCCAGCCGCGGCATTCTCATTCCGCCCTGCGTGTGGTGCGAACTGAGCCGTTTTTCCGCCGATGCCTGCTGTGTCGTCTTCGCCTCGCACGACTACCAGGCCGAAGGCTACATCCATGACTATGCCACCTTCCTGCGAACCTGCCGACAACGCGATGAACAATAACACCCTCTGCCTGCATCCCTACAGTCCCGACCTGTCCGACGAGTGGAACCAGTTGGTCGCTGCCAGCAGGAACGGCTCGTTCCTGTTCGACCGCCGCTTCATGGACTATCATCAGCACCGCTTCACCGACTGTTCCCTGCTTTTTTCCAAAGGCAACCGCTTCATTGCCTGCCTGCCGGCCAACTACGAGGCCGACGCCCACACCGTCTGTTCCCACCGCGGACTGACCTTCGGCGGACTCGTCGTCCGCGACGACGCCTATGCCGGCGACGTGTTGGCCATCTACGACTTGCTGACCTCTCACTACCGCCGGCAACTCCAGGCCCGCACGCTCATTGTCAAGCCCATCCCCCACATCTACCACCGCCTGGCAGCCGAGGAAGAACTCTATGCACTGTTTCGCCACGGGGCACGCCTCATTGCCCGCGGACTTTCCTCCACCATTCCGCTCAACCATCCCCTGCCCCTGCGCGAAAGCCGCATGAGCGGCGTGCGCAAGGCACTTAGCCGCGGTGTCACCATCGCCGCCACCACCGACCCCGACGACGTGCTCCAGTTCTGGAACCTGCTCGACAACTGTCTGGCCCGGGGCCACAACGTGCGTCCGGTCCACTCGCCCGTCGAGATGCTGCTGCTCATGGAGCGATTCCCCTCACAAGTCACCCTCCACGTGGCACGCCACGAGGACGGACACCTGCTGGCAGGCACATGGGTGTTCCACAGCCGCCAAGTCGTCCACACACAGTACATGGCCGCCAGCGACGAAGGCAAGCGTCACGGTGCCCTCGACCTGCTCGTCGCCACCCTCATCAACGACGAGGTGCGGGCCACCGACACCTCACCCCGCTACTTCGACTTCGGCATTTCGACCGAGCAGGGCGGACAGTACCTGAACCAAGGACTGGCCTTCCAGAAGGAAGGATTCGGCGGACGCGCCGTCTGCTACGACCACTGGGCACTCTCCCTGCAGTGACCCCGTCGGAAGGCACCACCCACTTTTACCCCACTTACTTACGCACGCGCGCGCGTACTATAATAATGTATAGTGCGCCGCTCGAACTTTTCGCGTCCGAACACGGAAATTTTCGCGTCCGAACACGAAAGTCAAGACATCTTGACACGAAAGTTTAAATCAAACGTATGATTTATATAAATCTAACGTATGATTTATATAAATCAAACCCATGATTTATATAAATCATATATTTGATTTATACTTTCCTCTGTAGACGCGTCAACTTTCGTGTGCGTACGCATAGACTTTCGTGTGCGTACGCATAGACTTTCGTGTGCGTTTTCGGTGATTTCTATGGGCATCTTCCCTGATTTCCTGTATTTTTTTCTTATTTTTGCAGAAACAAACTGAATACAGACGAGATGGAGCAGAAGGGCAACGAGGCCATGAACCTGGCATGGCAGTTTGTCGAAGGAACGGACGTGAGTGTGTTCCTGACAGGCAAGGCCGGAACGGGCAAGACGACATTCCTGCGCCGTGTGCGCGAATTGTCGCCCAAGCGCATGGTGGTGGTGGCCCCGACGGGGGTGGCGGCCATCAATGCACAGGGCGTGACGATTCATTCGTTCTTCCAACTGCCGCTGGGTGTACACGTGCCTGGCATGGAGTATAAAGAGCAGAACCATCATTTCCGCATGGGCAAGGAGAAGAAGAACATCATGCGGACGATGGACCTGCTGGTGATTGACGAAGTGTCGATGGTACGTGCCGACCTGCTGGACGCCATCGACGGCGTGTTGAGAAAATACAGGGACCGCAGCCTGCCCTTCGGCGGTGTGCAACTGCTGCTCATCGGCGACTTGCAGCAACTGGCACCGGTGGCACAGGACAGCGAGTGGGATTTGCTGAAAGACTACTACGACTCGCCCTACTTCTTCAGCAGCCACACACTGCGCCAACTGCAATATGTGACCATCGAACTGCAACACATCTACCGCCAGCGCGACGAACACTTCATCCGCCTGCTGGCCGACATCCGCGAGGGACGGCCCGACGCAGCCACCCTCTCGGCCCTCAACCGGCGCTACATCCCCGACTACCAACCGGCGGAGCAGGAGGAAAGCATCCGCCTGACCACCCACAACTACATGGCCAACCGATACAACAACCAGCAACTGGCCGCGTTGCCGACCGAAGCCTACCATTTCGAGGCACAGGCTAAGGGCGATTTCCCCGAGACCTCCTACCCGGCCGACGCCGACCTGGTGCTGAAAGTGGGAGCCCAGGTGATGTTCCTGAAAAACAGCACCCAGGGCGACTACTACAACGGGAAAATCGGACGTGTGGCGGGATTCGGCAACGACACCGTGAAAGTGGCATGCCGCACCGACGAGGCCGGGCACAACGGCAGTGGGGCGACCAAACTGGTCGAAGTGGAGCCGGCAAACTGGGAAAACACCCGACTGCGCATCAACGAACAGACGAAGGAAATCGAAGAGGAAGTAGTCGGCACCTTCCGCCAGTACCCCCTGAGGCTCGCCTGGGCCATCACGGTGCACAAGAGCCAGGGACTGACCTTCGACCACGCGGTGCTCGACATCAACGAAGCCTTTGCCCACGGACAGGTCTACGTGGCCCTGTCGCGCTGCCGCAGCCTGGAAGGACTGGTCCTCACCCGGCCCGTGCAACTGAAGACACTCCTGCCCGACCCGGCCGTGACCGGATTCCTGGCCGCGACACAAAGCAACGACGCCGACAACGCAGCCAAGTTGCCCAACCTGCGACGCCGTTTCTTCTCAACCCTGCTCGACGAACTGTTCTCGTTCCGTCGACTGCAGCAGGAAATGCGCTACGTGGTGCGCGTACTGCAAGAACACCTGTCGCGCCAACAGCAGCATGTGACAGCCGCCTGGGAAGAGGCCGCCCACACGATGGACAACGGCTGCATGGCCGTGGCACTGAAATTCCGGCAACAATACGAACGCATCCTCAACCAGTCGACCGACTATCAACACGACCCACTGCTGCAAGAGCGCATCGGCAAGGCAGCAACCTATTTTGCCCAACAACTGCACTCGATGGACCACCTGCTGGAACTGTCTAAGATGAACATCGGCAACAAGGCTGTGAAACGCCAGTTCGACAACGCCTTCGAAACCTTCAAGATGGATTTCCTGTCAAAGGAAATACTGATGGAACAGACCGTTGAACACGGCTTCAGCGTGCGCACCTACCTGAAAGACAAAGCACTGTCACTGCTGACGGAAGAGCAAGGCCTCCGCCGCAAAAAAACGAAAGCAGAAAAAGAAAAAAAGGAGAAGACCTGGGAACAGTCGCTGCGCCTGCTGAAAGAAGGAAAGAGCGTGGATGAAATTGCGGTTGAGCGCGGCCTGACCCCAAACACCATCTACCAACACCTGTCGCGCTATGTGGAACTGGGAGAACTGCATCCGCTCGACTTTTTGCCAGAAGCGGACATCCAAATGGTGCACAGCGCATTGGGCAACAAACACTTGCCCGACACACCCGGCGACTTGGGACGCATCCTGCCACACTATCTGCCCTACAATGAGTTACTGCTGATATACAAAATGTTGAGAGGATAGAGTCTATAGGCCCATTGCTCGTAGTTTCTCTCCCTCGATAACGGGGGACAGAAACTACGAGCAATGAGAATTCATTCTCTAACCTTTAAACTCTAACCTCTAAACTTTCTCTCGACCCTTGACGAAAGAAAGAGAAAAGTGAAGGGATAAAAACAGCAAGCGAGACACGTTCCTGTGGAAATGTGCCTCGCTTGCTGTGTAGTACTGCAGTGCTGGGATTGGCATTTACTTCTTCTTACCTGGCACTGCCGTCATGTCGCCTTTAACCATCAACTTCATTTCAGGGTAATCGCTGTTGGAGTAGACAGTAATGGTCTTCATAAACTTGCCAGGCATCTTGCCCTTGCCGTTGTAGGTAATTTGTATCTCGCCTTCACCTCCAGGTGCAATAGGGTCTTTCGGAAAGTCGGCCACCGTACAACCGCAACTGGTCTGTACAAAATTGATGACCAGACGGGCCTTGCCTACATTGTGGAATTTGAACTTGCCCTTGCGCACAGGATTATCCATGGAGAATGTTCCAAAGTCGATGGAGGTATCATCAAAACGCATTTGGGCTTGTTTCTTCTGTGCCATGACCGAGAGAGACAAGGACATGAGCAACAGCATGAGTGAGAAACGGATTTTGTTCATTTGAGTCTTTCTTTTTAAATAGTAAATTACACTGCAAAGATAGGGGTTTATTCAAATAATTATGCTATCTTTGCAACGTTTTTTGGCCTTTTAGTGCCAATTTTATGATTTTTTAATCCTTAGTAACATTTGCATTATGCGAGATAAAAATCAAATCATCGGCTGGATTCTCATCGGACTTGTGTTCGTTGGCTTCATCGTCTACAACAACTATACAGCCAAGGACAGGCTGGAACAACAGCAACTGCAACAGGCACAGGAACTTATTGCCAGACAAAAGGCTGACAGCATTGCTGAAGTGGAGGCTGAGAAAAAACTGAAAAAAATCAATGCTGAACGCAACGACTCGACCAACCTACTCTTCAAGGCAAGACAGGGACAGGAAGGAACAACCATCCTGCAAAACAACTTGCTGCGGCTGACCGTCTCGAACCGTGGCGGACAAATCGTGCGTGCCGAATTGCTTGACCCCACCTATAAAAACCAAGAGGGTGGCAACGTCGTGCTGTTTGACGAAGGCGACTCGCAAATGCAATTTGTGTTTGAGGGAAAGGAGGAGAACATCTTCAGCGACGAACTGTTCTTCACGCCCAAGGACGCCAGTGCAAACAGTGTAACCATGACATTGCCCGTCGGTGGCGGCAGCATTGACATCAGTTACGGTCTGAAGGCTGGTTCCTACATGGTCGACATGGACATCACTGCCAATGGCTTGCAGGGATTCTTCCCTGCCAAGACCAAGTCAATGGGCATTGTGTGGAACGAGAACATGCGTCAGCAAGAGAAAGGCTACACCTTTGAGAACCGCTACAGCACCATCACCTACCGCAACACTGCCGGCAAGACAAAAGAACTTTCGGCCAGCGGCAGTGACAAGGAGAAATGGGGCAAGGACTTTGACGACCCGCTGAAGTGGCTTGCCTTCAAGACGCAATTCTTCTCACAAATTCTCATTACCAAAGACAATTTCAGCGTAGACCACCTGGTTTCCAAGCAGTTGAAAGAGAACAAGCAAGCCGGTGGCACAAAGTACCTGAAAACGTACACTGCTGAAATCAACTCCACTTTTGACCCATCGGGCAAAAATCCGACGAATCTGAAGATGTATCTGGGGCCGAACAAATTCTCGACATTGAAGGAAAACGAAAAACAGGCATACGCAGATGCCAACCTCGACCTGCAGAGTATCGTCTACCTTGGATGGCCCGTCATACGCTGGATCAACCGTTTCATCTTCCTCTACCTGTTCGATTGGATGACCGGATGGGGCATCAACATGGGTATTGTGTTACTGCTCATCACACTTATCGTGAAGTTTGCCGTTTTCCCGCTCATGCGTAAATCCTATCTCTCGTCGGCTAACATGCGCGTATTGCGTCCGAAGATTGACGAAATCAACGCCAAATACCCGAAGCCGGAAGATGCCATGCAAAAGCAGCAGGAAACCATGCAATTATACAGTCAATATGGAGTTTCACCCATGGGAGGCTGCTTGCCTATGCTCATTCAGATGCCTATCTGGATTGCCCTTTTCAATTTCATTCCCAACGCCATCGAACTGCGTGGCCAATCCTTCTTGTGGGCCAAGGACCTGTCAACCTACGATGACGTCATCCACTGGGGAACAAACATATGGGGCATAGGCGACCACTTGTCCCTATTCTGCGTACTGTGGTGCCTGTCGACCGTAGCCAACACATGGATTAGCATGCGCCAGCAGCAAGCCATGGCCATGTCACCGGAACAGGAACAGAGTATGAAGATGATGCGCTGGATGTCGTACATCATGCCTTTGATTTTCTTCTTCTCCTTCAACAGTTATTCATCTGGATTGAACTACTATTATTTTGTGTCAGGTCTGCTCTCTATCCTGATGATGTGGTACCTGCGACGCACAACCGACGATGACAAGTTGCTGCAAAGACTTGAAACTCGCTACAAGGAAAAGAAGAGCAACCCGAAGAAGTCTTCTTCCATGTTTGAACGTATGCAGGCCATGGCTGCCCAGCAACAGGAGATACTGCGCAAGCAGCAGGAAGCCAAGAAGTAAAAAAAGTGAGAAATGAAAGAAGAGGGGAAAAGGTTAAAAGTCTATCTCTCCACACTAAACACTATACCCTGACATGAAGATTGGTTTTGACAACGACAAATATCTCCGAATACAGTCGGAACACATCAGGCAACGTATCGCTCAATTCAACGGAAAACTATATCTCGAACTGGGAGGAAAGTTGTTTGACGACCACCACGCCTCACGCGTCCTGCCCGGTTTCAAGCCAGACAGCAAACTAAGGATGTTTGCCCAACTGCGCGACAGTATTGAAATCATCATCGTCATCAGTGCAGAAGACATTGAACGGAACAAAGTCCGGGCCGACCTGGGCATTACCTACGACGAAGATGTGTTGCGGCTGCGTGACGAATTCATGCAGCGGGACTTCATGGTGGGGTCCGTTGTCATCACCCATTACAACCACCAGCCAACTGCCGACCAGTTTCGACGCCGGCTGCGCCGCATGGGAATCAAGTCCTATGTTCACTATTTGATTGACGGCTATCCCCACAATGTCAGCATGATTGCTTCAGACAAGGGCTTCGGCAAGAACGACTATGTGGAGACATCCCGTCCATTGGTCATCGTTACTGCTCCAGGGCCGGGGAGTGGCAAGATGGCAACCTGCCTCAGCCAACTCTATAACGAGAACCAGCGTGGCATCCATGCCGGCTATGCCAAGTTCGAGACCTTTCCCGTCTGGAACCTGCCACTGAAACACCCTGTCAACATTGCATACGAAGCAGCCACTGCCGACCTCGACGACGTCAACATGATTGACCCGTTCCATTTGGAAGCCTATGGCAAAACCGCCATTAACTACAATCGTGACGTCGAGATATTCCCTGTATTGCTCACCCTGTTTGAGAATATCTATGGCACATCACCCTACAAGTCACCTACCGACATGGGGGTCAATATGGTTGGCTACTGCATCTGTGATGACGACGTGTGTTCAGAGGCCAGCCGCAACGAAATCATACGCCGTTACTACACTGCCACCAACAAACTGGTTGACGGGGCAGACAATGAAGCGGAAATCAACAAGTTGCGCATCCTGCTAAGTCAGGCAAAGATAACCACCGACCACCGACGCACAACGGTTGCAGCCAATGAACGCAAGCGCCACACTGGTGAGGACTCGGCGGCCATCGAACTCTCAGACGGAACCATCATTACTGGCGGAACGGGGCCTCTGCTGGGTTGCAGTGCCGCCCTCATCCTGAACACAGTCAAGCATCTGGCAGGCATCAATCACAGGCTGAAACTGATACCCGAAAGCATGATTGAGCCGATTCAAAAAACTAAGATAGAGTACCTGGGCAGCCACAATCCACGCCTACACACCGACGAGGTACTGGTGGCACTCAGCCTCCTGTCGCTTCACGACGAAGACTGTCGGCTTGCCCTTGAGCAAATTCCTCAACTGCGCGACTGCCAGGTACATTCCACCGTTATGCTCGGCGAGGTGGACTCAAAGATATTCAAGAAACTGGGCTGCGGACTCACCTGCGACCCTGTAAGGAAAACCAAGAATAAAAAATGAAAAAGACATTTACCCTGTTGGCCATTCTTTGTCTTGCGGCCAACGCAGCAAATGCAGACACTCCCGTGAACATCGGCAAGCAACAACCCAAGATTGAAAACCGCAGGCTCTCGCCAGAAGTGCTTTGGGCAATGGGACGCATCGGTGGATATGAGGCTTCGCCCGACGGACGACGTATCGTCTACAACGTTGCCTACTACAGTGTTGCCGAGAACAAGGGCCATCACGTGCTCTATGTCATGAACAGCGACGGCAGCGGGCAGCAACTGCTGACTACCTCTGACAAGAACGAAACCGATGCCGCATGGATGGACAACGAGACCATCGCCTTCCTGACGGGTGGTCAACTCTGGACCATGAAGGCCGATGGTACGAGCCGCAGGCAACTCACCCACGATGCCATCGATATTGAGGGTTTCAAGTTCTCGCCAGACCGTCGCCAAGTCATCCTTATCAAGAGCCTGCCCTACCATGGCACCATTGAGGAGCGGCCAGCCGATCTGCCCAAAGCGACAGGGCGACTGGTCACTGACATGAACTACCGTCACTGGGACCACTATGTTGAGAGCATCTGCCATCCATTCGTGGCAGCAGTGACGGAAGAAGGCATTGGAGAGGGGAAAGACCTGCTTGATGGCGAACCGTACGAGTGCCCGACCGCACCATTTGGCGGCATTGAACAACTCGACTGGAGTGCAGATTCCAAATGCGTGGCTTATACCTGTCGCAAGAAGGAAGGCGTGGAGTATGCCATCTCGACCGACACCGACATTTTCCTCTACGACACCACCAAAGGGACAACAACAAATCTTTGTAAGAGCGGCCAACCACTGCCCAAGAGCGATGCCACCAAATCGATGGCAAACCAACCCATCAACAGGAAACAATACAAAAATGAAAATGTGGGTTACGATACCAATCCTCAGTTTTCACCAGATGGACGTCATATCGCATGGTTATCTATGGAGCGCGACGGCTACGAGAGCGACCGCAACCGTTTGTGCTGCTACGACCTGCAAAGTGGAACAAAAAAATACCTTACAGAGAGTTTTGACTCTAATGTTGACGATTTTTGCTGGTCTTCTGACTCAAAGACCCTTTATTTCATCGGTGTCTGGCATGCCACCGAAAACCTCTACCGCACCGACCTCAGCGAGTCAGTCGTCAGACTGACGGACTGCCAGGCCGATTTCGGCTCCTTGAAAATGCTGAACGATGGGCAACGCATCGTGGCCGAACGCCATGACTTTTTTTCACCAGCCGACCTCTACCTCATCACGCCTGGCAAAGATGCCAAACGCACAAAAATTCAGCAGATTACTAAGGAAAACAAACACATTTTCGACGGGCTCGACAAGGGGACCGTTGAAAAGCGATGGGTGACCACCACTGACGGGAAACAGATGCTCTACTGGGTTGTTCTTCCTCCCAACTTCGACCCTAACAAGAAATACCCCACCCTACTGTTTTGTGAAGGCGGTCCACAAAGTCCCGTCAGCCAGTTCTGGTCCTATCGCTGGAACTTTATGATTATGGCTGCACAAGGCTATGTTGTGGTTGCACCCAACCGCCACGGACTTCCCGGATTCGGCAGCGAGTGGTGCGAACAAATCAGCGGCGACTGGACCGGCCAGTGCATGCAAGATTACCTGACAGCCATCGACGATGCAGCCCAAAACCTGCCCTATGTCGATGCCAATCGGCTGGCAGCCGTCGGAGCCTCCTTCGGCGGATTCTCTGTCTACTACCTTGCCGGTCATCACCAAGGGCGTTTCAAGTGTTTCATTTCTCATGATGGAGCCTTCAACCTCGAATCCATGTATACCGACACCGAGGAGGTATGGTTCTCCAACTGGGAATACGACGACGCCTACTGGAACAAAGACCAGACAGACAATGCCAGAAAGACATACGCAAACTCTCCCCACCGTTCCGTAGACCAATGGGACACTCCAATCCTTTGCATCCACGGTGAGTTAGACTATCGCATCAATGCCAACCAGGGCATGGGTGCCTTCAACGCAGCCCGACTGCGCGGCATTCCCGCTCAACTTCTGATTTTCCCCGACGAGAACCACTGGGTGCTCAAGCCTCAGAACGGTATTCTCTGGCAACGCACCTACTTCAACTGGCTCGACCGCTGGCTGAAATAACCCCTTTAATCTGTGCAATCTGTGTGAGATTAAAACTTCTCATCGTTCGGCTTGCCTGAGACGGGGCACGCCCCTGGCCTCCTTCGGTTGACTTTGTCTTCCTCAGTCACGACTCGGCAATGCTCAAACGTGGTTCGGCATTGCTCTCGCTGTTCCTTCGGTTCCCCGTTATCGAGGGACAGAAACTACGAGCAATGAAAATTCGTTCTCTAATCTTTAACCTCTAAACTCTAAATTTTCTTCATGAAACCTCAAAAGACCCTCAGAGACTCCGCTGCCCTCCGATGGACAGCCCTCCTGCTGCTGGCTTTGGCCATGTTCTGCAGTTACATCTTCATGGATATTCTCTCCCCCATCCAAGATCTCATGAAAGAGACACGCGGATGGGACGCCACCGCTTTCGGAACCATGCAGGGCGCAGAAACCTTCCTCAACGTCTTCGTATTCTTCCTCATCTTTGCCGGCATCATCCTCGACAAGATGGGCGTGAGGTTCACCGCCCTGCTCAGCGGAGCCGTCATGCTCGCAGGAGCCATCATCAAGTGGTATGCTGTGACAGATGCCTTCCAGGGCAGTGCTCTCGACACATGGTTCACCGAACATCTGAACTACATCCCTGGATTTGATGAACTTGGAGTATCACCCTTCTACGAAGGCATGCCAGCCAGTGCCAAGTTTGCAGCCGTAGGATTCATGATTTTCGGCTGTGGAGTCGAAATGGCCGGCATCACTGTCAGCCGTGGCATCGTCAAGTGGTTCAAGGGGCGCGAAATGGCACTGGCCATGGGCAGCGAGATGGCACTGGCCCGACTGGGAGTAGCCACCTGCATGATTTTCTCCCCCTTCTTTGCCAAGTTGGGCGGACAAGTAAGTGTGAGCCGTTCCGTTGCCTTCGGTGTCGTCCTGCTCCTCATTGCCCTCATCATGTTCATCGTCTATTTCTTCATGGACAAGAAATTGGATGCTCAGACAGGAGAAGCCGAAGAGAAAGACGACCCATTCAAGATTAGTGACATCGGTCAGATTCTGACCAGCAGTGGCTTCTGGCTCGTTGCCCTGCTTTGCGTCCTCTACTACAGCGCCATCTTCCCGTTCCAAAAGTATGCGGTCAACATGCTGCAATGCAACCTCACCTTGACAGAACCAGCACAGGATTCGTTCTGGGCAACTGGCAGCGTAACGATTGTGCAATACATCATTATGCTTATAGTTGCTGTGGCAGGCTTTGCCAGCAACTTCCAAAAGAAAAAGCAGTATCAGGTATTGCTGCTTTGTGTGTCCGTTCTGTTCCTCGTTACCTACTGCTACATGGGCTAT
>FLNU01000639.1_pt1 | contig 20575 bp, 22 predicted proteins | sample 1140361 | NCBI WGS metagenome assembly FLNU01 (sample SAMEA3878206, study PRJEB12797) | bioreactor metagenome | biome: Moose rumen | place: Sweden | collected 2011-10 | reverse complement strand
CTTTTTTTGATATAGAAGGCATTCGAAAGCCTTTTTTTATTCCGAAAGCATCCGAAAAAGTCGAAATGCCCTAATATCTTTTATCGCCTTTTTACAGGTTTCTGCAACCCCAAACAATCTGTTGTAGAAGTAACTTATGAAAAAAAATTGCAGGGGTGAAATATTTTTTTTATTTTTGTAGTCGATTGTTAACCCTTAAACACTGTAGTCGATATGCATAAATTATTAATTTTGTGCTGGTTGCTTGCATTGATGCCTATGGTCGCAGCCCAGGGCACGGACGAAATTCCGTTCAAGACCGATAATTCTATTGTTAGGGTGTATGAGGGCGGCCAAACAGTGGTTTACAATCGCCAGACAAACGATATAGGGCAGTTCCTGCTGGTGGATTACGGACAGTCGGCCGTCAGTGTGTTCGACATGCCCAACGCCGACATGGATGTGCTCGATTTCGAAATCATGGGCGACACGGTATGGTTCTGCGGAGTGTATAAGAACGCCTCATTCACTGGCGGTTCGGCAGGCTTGGTCGGGATGTTCGACATCCACGGTGCCTTCGCCGGAGCCGAGCAGGTGAACTATGTGGTTTTGTCAAACTGGATCCAATTTATCCAGAGCCTTCCGCCAGAGGAGGAATTATACGTAAGTAGGCTCACAAAGCTTGATGTTTTCCACGACACGGAAATGGGTACGGTGGCTGCCATGATAGGCGACGTGTACCTGTATCACAGTACGATGTTTCAACGCGTGGCCACGCTGTCGGCGTATATGCTCCCGTACAGCTCTGTCTGGCAAGTGTACAGCTCGTTTCCAAAGGATGGCCGCAAGGTGTTCACCGACATTGCATGTCTTGACGATATGATTGTGACAGTGGGTCACGGCTTGAGCAACACGCATTGTATCACAAAGACGTATCGTCGTACCTATGATTTCCCCGATAGGGCTTTCAATTTATATACATTCGACAGTATATATTACGCCGGTGCCGATCCAGAGGGTACAGTGCTGGCAACGCATGTAGAAGGGAACGTTGTGGGCATGGCGCAGTTGGACAAAAAACCGGGCACGTTGTTGCATGTGCTGGAGTTCAGCAACACCACGGGTCATCCTGCGATGATATATACGCCAAGCCGAAAAACTTACTATGCAGGATGTGATATCGGCAGTTGCTCGTGGAAACTGGAAGAACTTCGCTACAGTCGGGAAAACGGTACGTTCCATGTTCTGGAACGTGGGGTTTTGCCTGGGGACTCCACTCTCGGTACGCTGTTGTGGAAATTCCCATTGGTGTATAACGGAGAGTATGCTGCCGAGGTGCAGCAGATGTCCGATTTGACCCAGACCTCGATGGATGTGGATGTATACAGTCATCCTGTCATGTCGGGGACGGTCGATGCTTCAGGCTTGCTCGATGTACAGGCATTTGCTCCAGGGGGGCAGTTCCACACCCTTGACGGCACCACACTCTATGGCGAGGAATATGATGTGTGCACATACAACACGGAGGTAAGTATAGAGGAAAAGCATCTTGTGTTCCCTGTAGAGGGGACCGACGACCTTTCTTGTGCAAGAATCTATATTGGGGATACTTTTCTTCCGGTAGTATATATAGTCGAATCGAACAAAATATGCAGATAGAACCATGAAAACAAAAGCAATGATAACGATGCTTGCCGTGCTGGCAGGCTGCAGCGCCATGGCGCAGTATTATGATGACTATTATCACCGCACGGGCGATACCATCGAATACCAGTCGGATATTGGTTATTACAAGTGGTGGGGCATGAAGGATCTGGTGGACAATAACCACGACTTTACTCTTAATGTCAATGCCGGTGAGGGTCCCGTCGTTGCCACCAACTATTTCACTCCGTCGCCGCTGAAAATCATCGGCATAGCAGGTGTAGGCATATTTTCTCAATGGATGGGGCACTATGTCGACTCAACGTCAGCTCCGGAATACTTCTACCTTTTCGCAAACAATGCAGGCAGACCGGTATTCAGCAAACGCATACAATGGGATCTGACGGCGCCGTACCGCATTTTGAAAACGGTGCAGGGCAGCCCGACCCGTCATGGCGAAGACACTTGCTGTATATTTCAATGGGTCTATAATTATGAGGGCATACAAGAGTGCTATTTCGACACGGCGGTGTATGTCAACGACACGTTTTACATAGGCTGGAGTTTCCACAGCGATATGCTGCCACGGGATGTGGATGGTGTTCATCGCTTTAATACATCGACAGAATATTTGTGTGCCATGGCTGTCAATAGCTTCTATCCGTGCACGGAAGAGGATACTGCTGTCCTTGACGACCGTTTTTTCCCTGCCAGCACGCTGGTATGCTATTTCCCTGTTTTCGACTATTGGTTATGCCAGGACACCTCCATAGCCTCCAACCCGGCCGATTCGAACCTGACATGGACAACCTACCGGTCGAGATACTTCCCCCTGATATATCCAATCATAGAGGTCGACACCACGCAGCCGCCGACGTGGATGTGCGACCCAGTGCAGAATGTGCAGGTGACCCCCGACGGCGACAGCTGTGCCATTGTCACATGGGACGACTTCCTGCACTATTCGTCGTGCGAGGTAGAGTACTATTCGATGGCGGAGGGCTACGGCAGCAGGCTCCAAGTAAGCGTCACTGGCAATATGGTGCGCATCTGCGACCTCGACAGCGCGGCCACCTATGCACTGCGTGTACGCGCCTTATGCGACACCTCGAAGCAAGAGACCGACTGGACGGGGTGGACCACCTTCACGCTGCAACAGAACACCGAGGGCATAGACGAAGCCTCGGCACTGGCCAAATACAGCGGAGTGTCGCCCAACCCTGCCGCATCGAGTTTCACGGTGTATTCAAGCTTCGGCATTACCCACATAGATGTCTACAACATGCGCGGCATACTGGTATACAGCAAAGACGCTGGCTACTCGAACACCAGCGTGAGCCTCGACGGCTGGGCGCCAGGGCAGTATGTGGTGATGATACATACACCCTACGGCATCACCGCCAAGCGGATGATCGTGGTGAAGTGATACGCGGGGTGGGGTCTACCCACCGCAGCGTGTGCCAGTCATGGTCGACATCAATATGCAAAGTACGTTTCCTGCTGCCGGGTAGGGGTGTGTTGATATTTTTTTTCCGCGATGGCGAAAAAATGTGTATTTTTGTAGTCGGAAAAAGAAACGAAAAACGATGCCAACCAGTGATACAAGACACAGAAACAGAATGACCTATGTGCAGGCGTTCGACATCAACGGCAACACGCCGCCGCAGGCTGTGGCCCTCGAGGAGTGTGTCCTCGGTGCCCTGATGCTCGACCAGGCTGCCCTCATCAACGCCATCGAGACACTCCACGTTGAATATTTCTACAAAGAGGAACATCAGACCGTCTATCGTGCGATACGCAAGCTCTTCGAGATGAGCCAGCCTGTCGACCTGCAGACCGTCGTGGAACGTCTGCGTCTCGACGGTGAGCTGGAGGCCGCGGGTGGCGCCTATGCCGTCGCCAAGCTGACGGAGAACGTCGTCTCGGCTGCACATATCGAGTTCCATATACGTGTGCTCAGCGAGAAGTTTATCCAGCGCGAGATGATACGTATCTCTACCGAGACCATACGAGAGGCGTACGACGAGACCACCGACGTGGTCAACCTGCTCGACCAGACCGAGCAGCGACTGATGGATATCAACGACAAGAACTTCCGCTCCGACTACCATCCTATGGGCGACTTTGTCGGTATGGCAATGGACAAGATTGACGAGGCTGGCAAGAAAGAGGACGGCCTCAGTGGACTGGAGAGCGGCTTTATCGGTCTCGACCGCGTCACCGCCGGCTTCCAGCCCGGCACGCTCATCATACTCGCCGCGCGTCCTGCCATGGGTAAGACGGCCTGTGCCCTTTCGATGGCCCGCAACATGGCCGTCGACTTCAAGAAGCCGGTGGCCTTCTTCTCGCTCGAGATGACGGGCGACGAGCTGGCCATGCGTCTGCTCTCGAGCGAGGCTCGTATTCCAGGCAATGTGCTGAAGAAAGGTCGGCTCACCAACGAACAGAAGGAGATGCTCAAACGCGGTGCACAGCCGCTGCAGGGTGCTCCGCTATATATCGACGACACGCCCCAGCTTACCATCTTCGAGCTGCGAGCCAAGGCACGTCGCCTCAAGCAGCGCTTCGACATACAGATGATTTTCATCGACTACCTGCAGCTCATGTCGAGCGGCTCTGCCGACAACCGCAACGGCAACCGTGAGCAGGAGATTTCGATGATCAGCCGTCAGCTGAAGGCACTCAGCAAGGAGCTCGGCATACCGGTGCTCGCCATGTCGCAGCTCAGCCGTGCCGTCGAAAACCGTGTCGGCAACAAGCCGCAGCTGAGTGACCTGCGAGAGTCGGGCGCCATAGAGCAGGATGCCGACATAGTGATTTTCATCTACCGTCCGGAATACTACAAGATCGACGAGGACGACAAGGGGTCCACCGCAGGCATGGCTGACCTGATAATCGCCAAGCACCGTTCCGGTGCCACCGACGAGGTGCGTATGCGCTTCGTCAAGGAGTTTGCGCGCTTCGAGAACCCCGTCATCGACGGTCTCGGCTCCCTCTCGGCCGGCAGCGGCATGCAGCCCAACAGCGGGTTCGACCAGGGGGGCAACATGATTATAGACTCGAAGATGAACGACGACAACTTTACGACCGACCCCGACGAGCCGTTCTAAACCCATAACGCCAATGTTAGCAGAAGAAACAAGAAATCAGATAGTCGGCATACTCCGCCTCGAGGTGGTGCCCGCCATGGGCTGTACCGAGCCCGGCGCCGTGGCCCTCTGTGTGGCCAAGGCGTGCGAGACGCTGGGACGTGAGCCCGAGACGATAGTGCTCAGGCTGAGCAAGAACGTGTTCAAGAACGCGATGGGCGTGGGCATCCCCGGCACGGGTATGATAGGTCTGCCCATCGCTGTGGCTATGGCTGTGGTGCACGGCCATACCGAGCGTGGCCTCGAGGTGCTGGCGCAAGAGCCTGCCGAGGTCGACGACGCCAAACGCTGGCTGGCCAACAACGCCGGACGTGTCGACATAGGGGTGAAGGAGACGGCCGACAAGCTGTATGTCGAATGTACCGTCAAGGCCGGTGACGACCGTGCCGTGGCCGTCATCTCGCACCGTCACAGCAACTTTGTCTTCGTCTGTCGCAACAACGAGGTACTCCTTGATGTCAAGCAGGGGCTTCACCAGCCCGATGAGGACGACACAGATCACGACGAGGAGAACCGTCAGCAGCTCGAACTCACCGCACGCATGGTCTACGACTATGCCACCACCACGCCCCTCGACGAACTGGCTTTCATGAGCGACACCGTCAAGCTCAACACTGCCGCTTCCGTCGCCGGACTGAACGGCATGGGTCTGCACACCGGCGAGATACTGATGGAACAAGCCTCGTCCGACATCGTGCATACCGTCGTGGCACGCACTGTCGCCGCCAGCGACGCCCGTATGGACGGATGCACGCTGCCGGTCTACTCCAACTCTGGTTCGGGCAATCAGGGCATTGCATGCACCTTGCCGCCCTACTACTATGGCACCATGAAAGGCTGCACCGACGAGCAGATTATGCGAGCCGTCGCCATGAGCCACTTGATGTCGATCTACATCAAGCGCGGCATAGGCCGCCTCAGCGCACTATGCGGCATCGTCAACGCCACAATGGGTGTCAGCGCTGCGTTGACATACCTCGAAGGCGGCACCTATGAGCAGGTGTGCTACGCCATGAAAAACATGATCAACACCATAGCAGGCATGGTCTGCGACGGTGCCAAGCCAAGCTGTGCGCTGAAGATGAGCGTGGGACTGTACAGTGCCTTTGTGTGTGCCGAGTTGGCTGTGCACGACCGTGTCGTAGACCGTACCGACGGCCTCAGCGAGAGCGACATCGACTGCTCCATACGCAACCTGGGGCGCCTCGGCAAGGAGGGGATGTGCCAAACCGACGATTGCATACTGGACATCATGACCCACAAACGTGACATGTGATAGGTGCTAACCGCCAGTTGTTGATAACTTTATTGTCTAATATCATTCCGTTTGGAAAAAAATGTATACTTTTGCAGCCGAAAAAAGGTAGCCTCTTAAAGTAATTTTTTGTTTGTTATGCATACGAGGATTTTTTGGAGGTCGCCAATAGAATAGTAATAAAACACACAGAGAAATGGATTATCAAGAGAACAGAAAAGAAGAACTCTACAGTCAGGTTATCCCTGCCGGAAAACGTAGATATTTCTTCGATGTGAAAGAAACACGCGGTGGTGACAAGTTTATTACCATTACCGAAAGCCGTAAACTCTTCGACAACAAGACCGGCGAGTTTTACATTGACAAGAACAAGATGTTCCTCTACAAGGAGGATTTCGAGAAATTCCGTAAGGGTTTGGAGAACGCTTTTTCGTTCATCGAGACCGGCGTGGAGCCGGAGCCTGTGGTGCCGCTGGACACCTTCCGTTCCGAGAGCACCGATGCACGCCTGGACGAGATAGATTTCAAGTTCTAACCGCCTTCGAGAGACATGTCCAAGATCATCTCAATAGCCAACCAGAAAGGTGGTGTGGGCAAGACGACCACGGCAGTCAACCTCTCGGCATCGCTTGCGGTGCTCGAGAAGAGAGTGCTGCTTGTCGACTGCGACCCTCAGGCTAACGCCACGTCGGGTCTCGGCGTCGACCCCGACGCCCTTGAAAAAAGTGTATACGACTGCATCCTCGGTCAGGCTAACGCTGCCGACATCATAGTGGAGACCGACACGCCCAACCTCGACCTTCTGCCAACGCGCATCGACCTCGTTGGCGCCGAAGTGGAGCTTATCAACGAAAAAGGGCGCGAAAGTTTTCTGGCGCGTGCGCTTGACCCTGTCAAGGACCGCTACGACTTCGTCGTCATCGACTGCTCTCCCTCGTTGGGTCTTATCACCATCAACGCGCTGACAGCCTCCGACTCGGTCATCATACCCATCCAGAGCGAATACTTTGCACTGGAGGGTCTGGGCAAGCTTCTCAACACCGTGCGTATAGTGCAGACGCGCCTCAACCCGCGGCTCAGCATCGAAGGGCTGCTCATCACCATGTACGACAACCGTCTGCGGTTGGCACGTCAGGTGGTCGAGGATGTGCGCAGCCACTTCAAGACGATGGTGTTCGACACGCTCATATACCGCAACACCAAGTTGGCCGAGGCTCCGTCGTACGGCAAGAGCATCATCATGCACGACGCCGCTTCGACGGGTGCTGTCAACTACCTCAATCTCGCTCAGGAGATCCTGACCAGAAACAAAATGTAATACCGACATGACAACAAAGAGAAGTGGCGGCTTGGGTCGCGGACTGGGGTCCATCCTGCCCGACATCGACATTGATGCCGCCAAAGGCGGTACCGTGGCCGCCACCATCAGTGAGATACCGCTGGACAAGATAGTGGCTAACCCCTACCAGCCCCGCAAGGAATTCGATGCCGACGCTCTTGAGGAGTTGGCCCAAAGCATCCGCCAACAGGGTGTCATCACGCCTGTCACCGTGCGTCGTATGCCCGACGGCACCTACCAGCTTATCGCCGGCGAACGTCGTATGCGTGCCTCGCTGATGGCCGGCCTCAAAGAGATACCGGCGTATGTCCGTGTCGCCACCGACACACAGATGATGGAGATGGCCCTGGTGGAGAACATCCAGCGCTCCGACCTCAACGCTATGGAGGTGGCTCTGGGCTACAAGGCGCTCCTCGACGAGTGCCGCCTCACGCACGACCAACTCAGCGAACGTGTCGGCAAGAACCGCTCCACCATCACCAACTATCTGCGTCTGCTCAACCTGCCTGCCGAGACACAGCTGGCTCTTGGCTCGGACAAGATAAGCATGGCCCATGCCCGCGCCCTTGCCGGAGTGGAGGACGTGGAGCGTCATCTCGAGATATTGCATCAGGTCATAGAACGCGGACTCTCGGTGCACCAGACGGAACAGTTGGTGAAGAGTGCCAAACAGCCTGTGGTGCACCCTGTGCCACGCCGCGGCGACCTGCCGGCGCAGCATCGGGAAGTCAAAGACCGCCTCAAGCAACGTCTGCAGTCGGTGGTGGAGATAAAACGTTCGCAGCGCGGCAAGGGAACCCTGACCATTGCCTTCAACTCCGACGCCGATTTTGAACGTATCGTCAGCCTGCTCGAAAACAAGTAGCGATGGTTACGGCAACAGGCAAACGTACGTTGGTGATGCTGGCACTGCTCGGCACTGCCATCGTAGCTCCGTTTGCCCGTGGCGGCCTTGCCGCACAGGAACATTCGGCCATGACGGCAATGCGCTGGTCGTTGATACCCGGCGGCGGACAGGTATACAACCATCAGGCGTGGAAGATACCTGTCATATACGGCGGTTTTGCTGCTATGGGCTACTTCGTACACTACAACTACAAGCGCATGACTATGTTCAAGGACGAGTATCTCTACCGTGTCAACCACGACGACACTCCGTCGCTCGAAGCTTATGCCTCGTATCCGACGAGTAACATCTATAGCATGTACAACTCGTACAACCGCGACTTCCAGCTGATGGTTATCATCACCGTCGGCATTTATGCCCTCAACCTTGTCGATGCCTATGTGTTCGGCCACCTGTTCGATTTCAAGATCGACGACAACCTGAGCCTTGCTGTCGTCCCGACGATACTGCCCGACGCTTCCGGATTCCATCCGGCCATAGGGGCTTCGCTGCATTTTTGACAAGGTCGCACAATATATCGACGGCATCGCCGTTATGCAGAATATAGTACAAGCAAAGAAACAATAACACATAACAAGCAATGATTAAACACCTTCTTCTCCTGCAAGCCGATCAGGCTGCAACAATCGACACTCTGGCGGATGTCGTCACGACGTCGTCGCCCGAACGGATAACGCTATGGGATATGGCTCTCAACGGCGGATGGATCATGCTGTTGCTGGTCCTGCTGCTGGTGCTGGCGATATATATCTTCATCGAGCGTTACCTAACACTCAACGGTGCCCTCAAGGGCGAGGAAGACAGCGAGTTTATGGAGCGTATACGGCAGCATGTCCATGAGGGCAACGTCGATGCAGCGCGTCAGCTGGCCAAGGACACCAATACCCCCCTCGGACGTATGATCAGCAAGGGCTTCTCCCGTCTCGGTCGTCCGCTGCCCGACATCCAGGCTGCCATCGAAAACGAAGGACAGCTCGAAGTGGCCAACCTCGAGAAACACGTGTCGATAGTCGCCACCGTGGCCTCGCTGGGCCCGATGATCGGCTTCCTCGGCACCGTGGTGGGCATGATACAGGCGTTCCAGGAGATGGCCTATGCCGGCAACAACATCGACATACAGATGCTGGCCTCGGGCATATATACCGCTATGGTCACTACCGTGGGCGGCCTTATTGTCGGCATTGTATGCTACTTCCTCAACAATCTGTTGGTGAGCCGTATCAACAATGTGGTCTTCGAGCTCGAAGTGCGAGCCAACGAGTTTATGGACTTGCTCCATGAGCCGGCTTGAGGCTACATAGACAACACACAATCCATCAGCTGTTATGATACGATCGCAGAATAAAATAAAGGTAGAGACCAACTCGTCGAGCATGAGCGACTTGGTGTTTCTGTTGCTCATATTCTTTATGATTACCTCGACACTCATCAGTCCCAACGCCGTCAAGCTGCTGCTGCCCGAAAGCAACAGCAAGACGATGGCGCGCGAGACGGTGACGGTGTATATCGACGAAAACCACAACTTCTTTGTCGACAACGACGTGCCTATAGCTGTCGACGAGTTGGAGTCGTTTATACGCACCAGCATCGGTGCGGAGGTCGACGATGCGTGTGTTACGTTGCGTGCCGACAAGAACGTGCCGGTGCAGGACGTAGTACATGTGATTGATGCCGTGAACAGTATCAACGCGTCGACAGGTTCCAAGCACAAGGTCATCTTAGCTACATCGCCGAAGAAATGAACAACAAGCTTATATCAGGTATCTGTACTGCGGTAATCATGCTGTTGGTTGCCTTGGTGCTCATATCGTTCGGTTACGACCCGCCCGACCCGCCGATACCCGAAGAGGGTGTCGAGGTGAACCTCGGGGACAGCGACTTTGGCAGTGGGTCGGATGCACAACCCGCCAGCGAGCCGGTGCCGCAGACGGCGGCGACATCGCCCAACCGTATAGTCACCCAGAACAGCGAGCCGGCACCTTCGGTGGATGCCAGTCCGGTGCAGGGCAACACGGTGGCGCCGCACCCTGCCGAGCCGACGGTCGCCGAGCCGAAACAGCCGGAGATCAACAAGAACGCGCTCTTCCCGGGCAAGCGCAACGTCAGCAGTGGCACCGGCAGTCAGGGACAAAGCACGGGAGCCGGCAATCAGGGCAAGCCGGGTGGTACGCAAACCAGCAACAACTATACCGGCAACGGTGGTGGCAACGGCAACTATACGCTTGCCGGACGCAGCAGCGTGGCACTGCCCCGACCCGAATACAACTCCAACGTCCAGGGCACTGTGGTTGTGACAATATGGGTCGACAGGCAGGGTCGTGTGACACGTGCCGAGTACCAGCCGAAGGGCTCCAACTCATCCGACGGATATCTTGTCGGACAGGCTCTCTCTGCGGCCAAACGTGCCCGCTTCAATGCCGATCCTGCCGCACCGGAAGAGCAGAAGGGTACCATAACTTATATCTTCAAGATATGAGGCTCGACAAATATCTGTGGGCAGTGCGTCTGTACAAGACACGCACGTTGGCAGCCGATGCCTGTCAGGCCGGCAAGGTGACGCTTGCCACCGACGGACGAGAGCTGAAGCCTGCCCACGATGTGAAGGTCGGGGAGCGTTACAATCTCAATATCGACCAACTGCACAAGCAGGTCGAAGTGCTGGCGCTACCGCCCAACAGGGTAGGGGCGCCGTTGGTGCAGGGCTTCATGATTGACCGGACGCCTGTCGAGGAATACGAGCGAATACAGATGATACGCCAGTATGCCTTCGAGCGGCGTGACCGCGGAGTGGGACGCCCCACCAAGCGCGACCGTCGTGATATGGAACGTTTTAAGGATGCGTGAATGCGTCAATGTGAGAATGTGTCGGTGGTTTAAAGGACGAGAGAGAGGAAAATTCCGAAACGACAAAATATTTTTCCTTGTCCTGTTGCAATAAATCAATTCTTCGCAGTACATAATCATTGAACTCGAGCCGAGTGGAAGACAAACAGATAGTAGAGGCCGTGTTGGCGGGTAAGACCGAGCTGTATGCCGAGATAGTTGAACGATATCAGCAGATAGTGGCCAACCTGACCTATAAGCTGTGTGGTACAAAACTGGATGTGGAGGAGGTGACCCAGCAGGTGTTTGTCGAACTCTACGCAGCATTGCCGCGTTTCCGTTTCGACTCGAAGTTGAGCTCATTCATCTACCGCATCACTGTCAACACTGTCTGCAAGATGCTGGGCCGCGAACGGCGGTATGTGTCGGCCGACAGTCACAACGACGACGAGTATAGGCCCGAGACACCATCGTCCGACCTCAACGCCGAGCAGCAGATAATACACAACGAGCAGCTTGCCCAGTTGCGTGTTGCCATCGGACACCTCGGCAACGAGCAGCGCACCGCACTGGTGCTCCATGTGTACGAAGATTTCTCATACCAGCAGATTGCCGAAGTGATGCGCTGTAGCCTGAGCAAGGTGGAAAGCCTGATTTTCCGCGCAAAGAAGAATTTGGCAAAAGAACTGAAACAATGACGATAGACGAAGGATTGAACCAGCTGGCCGCTATGCAGTATCCGCATAGGGTCGACGTCGTGGACGGTGTTATGGCGCAAGTGCGTCAGCACCCCTACCTGCAGCCCGTGCACAGTACAAACACATGGCGGCGTGTCGCGATGTCGTCGGCTGCTGCGGTGCTGCTTGTGGTGGTGGTCGGCGGTGTCGTTGCTCGTGTCCAGGCTTCGGGCGATGACGGCATCGGCTCGATGATAGCACAGGTGCAGGACTACAACTATTACGGCACTGTCGAGGAGGCCGCCGTCAATCCCATAGAGTATATCTACGAGGAGTAGATCGACAGGATGCGTCAGTACGTTAATGCGTTAGTGGCTGACGCGTCAACACTTCCGTATTTACACATTGTCATAATAACGCAATCACACCTGCCCGACCGCAGGGAGCGGCCTTGAGCACCGCTGAATCAAATCAAATTAGCGAAAAATAACACATTCAATTATGAAATACAGGATACTATTGGTTGTTGCTCTTCTTTTGTCGATGTCGGTGCCGTGTGCAGCACAGGGCGACGGACATACACACAAAGGCAATCGTCCACACAAAGATATTACCGAGATGGTCAGCGACTTGTCGCAGAACCAAAAGAAACGTCTCGACGCCATCGCCGATGCGTCGAAGGAACGTGTCGCTGTGCTGCGTGCCAGACAGAAAGCCGTCCGCGACAGCATAGCCTTGTATATGCATCTCGACGGCGACCAGTCGAAGGAACTCTTCCCGTTGTTCGACCGTGAGGCTCGGCTGCAATGCGAGATATCACGCGAGATGTACACTACAAAAGTGCGTATGTTCGAGGTCTTGACACCGGAACAACGCAGTCAGGTCGACGAAGCATTGTCCAAGCCACGCAACGGCGCGGCAAAGAAGACAAAGAAAAAATAACAACATTTTTTTCTCCGTATCACAAATTATTTTGTATCTTTGCACCTTGAAACAGTTGTGTGTCGACAGGTGTAAATGTGTGTAAGGAGTTAAGGGGTTAGGGAGTTAAGGAGACAGGAATCAAAGGAAGCAATCATAGAGTAAAACCGAAAATAAATAACATAACAGCAAATGAAAGGCAAAACAATTATCCAGATTGTGCTGGGCGTGGCTATCGTAGCCCTCGCCTTTGTGCTTTACAGCAGCATTATGAAACCTGTGCGTTTCGAAAACGAGTACAACAAGCGTCGTGACGCATGTGCCGAGAAGCTGAAGGCGATACGTACCTTGGAGGAAGCCTACAAGGTCACCTACAGCACATATTGCGGCAGCTTCGACACACTCCTCAACCGTTTGCTTACGGAGGACAGCATGAAGGTGGTCAACAAGGTGATCAACTACGACAAGATACCTGACGGTGTGGATATCAACGAAATCACGGAGGCTGAGGCTGTCAAGAATGGCTATGCCACGCGCGTCGAGGTGTTTGTCAACCCGGTGGCCAAACTGCGTGAGGACGGCAAACTGCCCATACTCGACGCCAACGGTCACATACGTCAGCTTACCGACGAGGAGATACTCAACCTGCGCTATGTGCCGTATCCCAAGGACGAGCAGAACGAGTTCGAGCTGGCGGCAGGCATGTTGGAGAAGAGTGGCTTCTTTGTTCCCGTGTTCGAGTGCAAGGTCGACCTTGCCACGCTGCTCAGCGACATGGACCACCAGTCGGTCGTCAACAAGATTGCCGAGGTCGAGAAGGTGGCCGGACGTTATGCGGGATGGAAGGTCGGCGATATGACTCAGGCTATCACCGAGGGTAATTTCGAGTAAACGCGCGTTATGCCATATATCCAGAAGACTTTGACAGCCAGCGGGGCATGCGATGCTGAACACGACAAGAGACTATCCATCTGCCTCAAGGCCGATGGATTTTCCTTTTCGGAGATATCGCATGGTGGCGAGTTGCTAGCCTTTGGCGAGACAACGGGCGGTCATGCGACATCGATGACCGACGCCACACGCGACATCAAGGCGTTCTTGGGTGCAGTGGGAGTGCGTCCGTTGGGGTTCCGCAAGATGGAGCTGGTCGTCGTGACCGACGCATCGGTGTGGGTGCCCGACGAGGTGTATTCGGCTGCCAGCAACCGCCAGTATCTTCGTCTTGTCGGTGCAACGAGCCTGTCGTCTATCACGGCACACAGTGCCGAACTGGCGTCGACAGCCGTGTTCTCGGCCGACGAAGGGATTGTTACAGCCTTCAAGGTCGCGCTGCCGGGGCTTACCGTTGTGAACCAGCATGTCAAGTTGGCTTCGTGTGCCCGTCTCGGCGCGGCACACCCTGTCCTGCTGAGCCACTGGCGCCACGGTTGTGTCGACATGGCGGCGTTCTCCGATGGTCGCTACCTGTATGGCAACACATTGGATTGTACCGACGAGAAAGCCTTTATCTATCAGCTGGTAGAGCTTGTCCGCACCATCGGTATCGACAGCGGCGACACAGAACTGCTGATGTGCGGCGAGGTCGACAGAGACCTCTACTCGCGGTTGCGTCCGTTCTTCCCCAAGACGAGTCTCTTCACCGGTTTCTGCAAGGTGGGACAGAAGTTCCACCAGTTGCACACCTACCGGCATGCATTGCTCCTGATATGAGAATAATAGCAGGAAGCCTACGCGGACGTCGCCTGAACCCTCCGCCGAACCTGCCGGTACGTCCCACTACCGACATGGCACGCGAGAGCCTGTTCAACATACTCAACAATTATGTCGACTACGAGGAGTGCTCGGTGATGGACCTCTTTGCAGGCACGGGTGCTGTGTCGTTGGAGTTTGTGTCACGCGGGGCATGCGACGTGACTTCCATCGACATCAACGCACAGTGTACCGACTTTATCAAGCAGTGTGCACGTCTTTTCTCGGTGGACAACCTTCATGTTGTGCGTGCCGATGCCTTCGACATGTTGAAACGCCTGACCCGCCGTTTCGATATCGTCTTTGCCGATCCTCCCTACGCGTTGGACGGACTGGACACGCTGCCCGACCTTGTCTTCGACAGCAATGCACTTGCCGATGACGGCATCTTCGTGCTGGAGCATCCCAGGGGATACAGCTTCGAGGAGCATCCGCATTTCTGGCAGCATCGCTCCTATGGCAAAGTGAACTTTACTTTTTTTGCAAACAAATTTGATGAATGATATGAAAGCAGTTGTAAAAACCGACTTCAGTTTCCCGAAACAGAAAAGTCTCTATGTGGGCAAGGTGCGCGATGTGTACAACATCGACGACAGATATATGGCCATGGTCGTCAGCGACCGTATTTCGGCCTTCGACGTGGTGCTGCCCAAGGGTATCCCCTACAAAGGACAGGTGCTCAACCAGATTGCAGCCAAGTTCCTCGATGCCACAGCCGACATACTGCCCAACTGGAAGCTGGCCACCCCCGACCCGATGGTCACCGTGGGTCTCAAGTGCGAAGGCTTCCGTGTCGAGATGATAGTGCGCGGCTACCTGGCCGGATCGGCATGGCGCGAATACAAGGCGGGTGCCCGCACCCTGTGCGGTGTGCCGCTGCCCGACGGCATGGTCGAGAACCAGAAGTTCCCCACGCCTATCGTCACGCCCACTACCAAGGCCGACGAGGGACACGACGAGAACATAAGTCGCGAGGAGATTATACGTACCGGCCTTGTCGCCAAAGACGACTACGACCAGCTCGAACGCTACGCCCTGCAGCTCTTCCAGCGTGGCTCCGAGATGGCCGCTGCCAAGGGCCTTATCCTGGTCGACACCAAGTATGAGTTTGGCAAGCGCGACGGCAAGATATACCTCATCGACGAGATACACACCCCCGACAGCAGCCGCTACTTCTATGCCGACGGCTACGAGGAGCGCCTTGCCAGAGGCGAACATCAGCGTCAGCTGAGCAAAGAGTTTGTCAGAGAGTGGCTGATGGAGAACGGCTTCCAAGGCAAGGAGGGACAGCTTGTGCCGGAGATGACCGACGAGATAGTGGACGGCATCAGCGACCGTTACATCGAGCTATACGAGCGTATCACGGGCGAGCCTTTCCACAAGGCCGACGACTGCGACGACATCGTCAGCCGCATCGAGCGCAACGTCACCGACTGTCTTGCCAGACTTTGATGGAGATAGAACGCAAATACCTGGTAGCAAGGCTCCCCGAAGGACTGTCGGAGTGCTCCGGTGTCGAGATAGAGCAGTGCTACCTGTGCACATCGCCCACCATGCGCATACGCAGGATGGGCGATGTGTTTATCCTCACTGTCAAAGAGCACATCCCGGTCGGGTCGACGGCTATCCACAATCGCGAGGAGGAGTTTGTCATGCCTCGCGAGAGCTATGAGTTGCTGAAGGCAAAGTGCGAAGGGTATAATATCGTCAAGACGCGTTATCGCATACCGCTACAGGACGGCCTTGTCGCCGAGCTGGACATCTTTCATGGGCACCACGAAGGGCTGCGCATTGTGGAGGTCGAGTTTCCCGACACAGCCACCGCCGACCGTTTCGCACCGCCGTCGTGGTTTGGCGACGATGTGAGTCTGGACCCCCGTTATCGCAACAGCTACCTGAGCCGGCATCAGGAGTTCAATAGTCTCGTTATGTCGTGCAGCGCACCTCCGAGTATGCGATAGAGTCGTTGGTTGGTGCGTGGCGAGCGTAGTCCGCCGAGATGTGCCAGATAAGGTCCCGTCTTGATATAGTCGAAATTGGCAGTGTCGATGTCGGACGAGATTAGTGTGCGTCCGCTCCACCATGCGGTGTGCAGTGTCGGGAAGCGTTGACGTATATGGCTGGCCAGACGGTTCACCTCGCGCGGAGCGGCGTCGCCGCCCATGAACGACACGGCGGTGATGTTGCCATTTTCCTCCTCGATGAGTGCATCGAGCCGCTCAGTGGTCAGTTCGCAACCGCTGTCACCCCACAGGTGGCTCGAGTGGCATCCCGGACAGCGACAGGGACATCCCGTGAGGTTGAGGGCCAACGTCACCTCGTCGGGCAACTCTTGGAACACGATGTCGGTATCGATGTATTTGAGCATTGTCAGTTATTCCATTGAGGCGTAGAAGCGGCGCGAAGCCTCTTCCTGACGCGGCTTGCTGAAGTTGCTCACGCGGCGCAGATAGCCTATGACGCGTGTCAGGTAGTCGACGTTCTTCGAGTGACAGTGGGGACACTCCTTGAGGTAGCGCTTGTCAATGTGACCACATTCGTTGCAGATGGTGTTGGGAATGTTGAATGTGAAGTAGTTGCACCCTTCTTTGGCGGCCACGTCGAGCAGTTGGCGGTACTGCTGTTGTGTCAGGTGTTCCTCCAGGTTGCAATGCAGCGCGCTGCCGCCGGTGAGGTGTTCGATATATGGAGCCCCGTGGAGGCGGAACTTGTCGATGACGGTGAGCGAGGTGTCCTCGACGATGTAGAAGTAGCTGTTGTAGCAGTCGCGCGGCACGAAGTAGCCGTCCTCGCGGTCCCACTTGGCATGCTTGACGCCGACGTTTTCGGCCGGTATCATCTCGCAGTTGAACATCACCTCCTTGGTGCGGTACTCTTTGTTTTTCTTCTCCACCAGCCCCAGCACCGTCTGCACGAACTCGCGGTACTGCGGGTTGTCGTTGATAGGTATGCCCATGAACTCGGCGGCCTCGACGAGGCCGTTGACGCCGATGGTGAGATACTGGCGGGCGATGTTGATGTAGCCTGCGTCGAAGAGCGGCAGCATGCCGTGGGCCTGCAGGTCTTTGAGGTTCTCGTTGTAGGCCAGCTGCACCTTGTGGCACAGGTCGATGATGTCGGTCAGGAACTCGTGGTAGTCCATCTTGTTGCCCACAGCATACTGGATGCACCTGTTGAGGTTGATGGTGAGCACGCTCTTGCTGCCTGTCGAGACGCCGCCGGCCCCCAGCGTGTAGCTGAACCCGTTGTCGGTAATCTCGTTGCGCAGACGGCAGCAAGAGCTGAGCGAGTCGGCATTGTCGCTAATATATGTGAAGAACGAATGGCCCTCGGCATACATCTCGGCAGTGAAACGTGCCATCTCCTCGTCGACATATTTGCCGTCCTTGGTGTATAGCAGTGCCATTGTCTCGACAGGGAAGGTGAGGACGGTCTTGGTACGCTCTTGGTTGAACCATCGCATGAAACGTTTCTGCAGCCACTTGAGACCTTCCCAGTCGGGCTCCGAGCCGTCGGGGAAGCGGAACTCACCGAAGAGCGAGCGGAAATAGGGCTCGTCGTAGTAGGCTATGTTCCAGAACACCGACTGGTAGTTGCGGGCACCGGTGGGTTGGTTGAGGCTGTAGACGATCTGCTCGAAGCAGTCGGTGACTACCTTGTCCAGTGTACGCTGTCGCAACGACAGGTCGACTACACGGTCGGGGTCACGCCAGTAGTCCTTGCCGTAGTCTTTCTGGATGAAGTAGTTGAGGTACATCAGAAACTCGGGCGTGGCGCAGGCACCGCTGAGCATCGAGCTCACCATGAAGACCATGTTGATGAAGCCGCCGCAGAACGACTTGAGGTTCGTGGGAGCGGTGCTGTTGCCGCCTATCGAGATGGTGCCGCCGAGGAGCCACGGGTACATGGTTATCGAGGCACAGTAGTTGGCCAGCGAGGTCTCGTCGTTCTTGTAGATGAAGTGGTGCGTCAGCAGGTCGAGGTAGCGGTTGGCGAGGTCTTTGCCATACATCTGCTTGATGCGGTCGGTCAGCAGGCGACGGTTCAGGCGTATGAAGTTGCTCTTGGGCAGCTCGCCTATCAGCGTGGCGATGTTTTTGTTCTCCACGTTGGCGTTGGCGTCGTACTTGCTGCCGGTGGCGGCATTTGCGGCGTCGACATAGTCGGCCAGAAAGCGCAGCTTCTCCATAGTCTCGCGGTCCTCGGTGTGCTGCTGGCGGTAGAGCATGAAGCGTTTGGCCACGGCGTAGTGGCCTTCTTGCATCAGGGCCACCTCGACCTGGTTCTGTATCTCCTCGACGGTGATGCCGTCGTGTATGTCGAGGTGGGCAAGTATCTTCGACAGGCGGCTGAGGTCTATGGGCTCGTGCTGGGGTTCGCCGGGGCGGCGACGGTCGTGTTCGGTGGCATCGAATGCCTTGATGATGGCGTTCATTATCTTGTCGAGCGAGAAACGCTCGACCTGTCCATCACGCTTGGTGATTGTGAATGTGTTGGTCTCCATATTGATGTGTTTGCTTGTTTCGCGAAGCTGGTCTCTTTGCCTTTGTTGCATGGCAGGTCTCCTGGCTGGCCCTTGTCGGGACAGGCGCCTTCTCGGACGTGTGGTCCAATGGCATTTTTGCCTGTCCCCTCTATGGGGGTTACAGTTGCGCGTCAGCCCATGATTTCCACATGGTTCCCTATTATCCGCCCGAAGGCGGACCATGACATTCGACGCTGCAAAAGTACGACTATTTCCCCGTCTGTCAAAATGCTTTTTATCAACCGCCGTCTGTTGAAATACTATCGTAAATTATTTCGCGCATTCAAATTATATTTATTATATTTGCACTTTGGCCAGAAAGCAGGCCAAGGATAATATATTGTTGATAGCAAATGGAATACAACTTCAACGAGATTGAACAGCGCTGGCAAAACTACTGGTGTGAACATGGTACATACCATGTTGTACCGGACCCGGGGCGTCCGCACTACTATGTACTCGATATGTTCCCGTATCCGTCGGGTGCGGGTCTCCATGTGGGACACCCGCTTGGATACATTGCCAGCGACATCTATGCACGCTACAAGCGTCTGCGTGGCTACAACGTGCTGCATCCTATGGGCTACGACGCCTACGGTCTGCCAGCCGAGCAGTATGCCATACAGACTGGACAGCACCCTGCCGTCACCACGGCGCAGAACATAGCCCGCTATCGCGAACAGCTGGACAAGATAGGCTTCAGCTTCGATTGGGACCGCGAGGTACGCACGTGCGACCCGAAATACTACAAATGGACACAATGGACGTTCATCCGGCTGTTTGAACATTACTACGACAATGCCTTGCAGAAGGCGCAGCCTGTCAGCGTGCTGGAGGAACGTTTCGCGAGGTGTGGCACCGATGGTCTCGACGCGGCATGTACCGAAGAGATGCATTTTACAGCCGACGAGTGGAATTCGTGGGACGAGGTGCGCCGTAGGCAGGTGCTGATGAACTACCGCCTGGCCTATCTGGCCGACATACCGGTAAACTGGTGTGCCGGCTTGGGCACCGTGCTGGCCAACGACGAGGTTGTCGGCGGCCTCTCTGTCCGAGGTGGATACCCTGTGGAGCGCAAGCTGATGCGCCAGTGGAGCCTTCGCATCTCGGCCTACGCACAGCGTCTGGTCGACGGCCTCGAGCAGGTGGACTGGACAGACAGCCTCAAGGAGATACAGCGCAACTGGATAGGACGCTCGGAGGGCGCTGCTGTATGGTTCAAGCTGTCCGAACAGTCGGACATCTCCTTCGAGATCTTCACCACGCGCCCCGACACCATATTCGGAGTGACCTTCATGGTGCTGTGTCCCGAGCACGAGCTTATAGAGAGCATCACCACACCCGAACATAAGGCCGATGTGGAGGAATATGTGGCATGGGCCAAGAACCGCTCGGAGCGCGAGCGACAGGCGGAGGTGAAGAAAGTGTCGGGCGTGTTCACCGGAGCCTATGCCGTCAACCCGTTGACCGACGAGAGGATACCTATCTGGGTGAGCGACTATGTGCTGGCGGGCTACGGCACAGGTGCCATCATGGCCGTGCCGGCGCACGACAGCCGCGACTTTGCCTTTGCTCGCCATTTCCACCTGCCGATACGGCAGGGGGGG
>FLNU01001258.1_pt1 | contig 20605 bp, 17 predicted proteins | sample 1140361 | NCBI WGS metagenome assembly FLNU01 (sample SAMEA3878206, study PRJEB12797) | bioreactor metagenome | biome: Moose rumen | place: Sweden | collected 2011-10 | reverse complement strand
AGTTGCTTGTAATCGTAGAAGAATTGATCTCCTTCTTTTACTGCGAATTCGGATGCCGCGCAGTCCATAGCAATCTTAACGTCTTGACCGGGTTTGTAGCCGGCAGCTTCGATAGCTTTTACAATGGTTTCGAGAGCATCTTCAGTGCCTTTGAGATTGGGAGCAAAGCCGCCCTCATCGCCAACAGCCGTTGAAAGTCCGCGACCTTTGAGAATTTTTGCGAGGTTGTGGAAAACTTCCGCGCCCATACGAATTGCTTCACGGATTGTGGGAGCACCAACAGGACGAATCATAAATTCTTGGAAAGCAATCGGAGCGTCGGAGTGTGCGCCGCCGTTGATAATGTTCATCATCGGGACGGGCATTTTGTAAGTGTTGCAGCCGCCGATATAGCGATAAAGGGGCAGACCGACGAATTGCGCCGCCGCTTTTGCCGCCGCCAATGAAACTGCCAATACAGCATTTGCGCCGAGTTTGCTCTTAGTAGGAGTTCCGTCAAGCTCAATCATCTTGTAATCGAGTCCGCGCTGATTCAGGACGCAATCGCCTTCGAGTGCCGGAGCAATGATTTTGTTGACGTTGTCTACTGCTTTCAAAACGCCTTTGCCGAGATAACGATTTTTGTCGCCGTCACGGAGTTCAAGAGCTTCATTTACGCCGGTGGATGCGCCGGAAGGTACTGCTGCGCGACCGACAATGCCGCCAACTTTAACGTCGACTTCAACGGTGGGGTTACCGCGAGAGTCAATAATTTCACGACCGATAATCTTTTCAATCTTTGAACAGCACTTCATTCAAAAATCCTCCTTATCATAAAAAACTGTTAATTCCAATGTCTAAATTATAGCAGTTCCCACGCAAATTGCAAGTCAAATTTTCAAAAAATTTACTAACATTTTAATGAAGTTTTTCTGAAAATTTTTTATCAAAATCAATCATAAAACTTCATTCCATAAGCCGCTATAAACAAAGCATTTGCAATAGTTTTATCATAGTTTACAGGCGATGAACTTTTAAGACCTTGTGCCATTTTTCTCCAACTTCCATTTTCTAAAAGTTCAAAAGCCTCTTTTGTGTCCCAATTATAGCGTATCGTGGCATACCAAACAGATACAGAGCTATCGTATCTTGATTCGATGTTACCAACTGTTAAAAATTTTCCGTTTATTTGATAATGAGGCGGATTGTATTCTTGAACATCAATGCTCGGAAAATACAAATAAGTTTTTGGTCCTTGAATACTATTAACAAAATAATAATCAGGATTATTTTCATAAGGATTTGCCGAACAGAAATTAAAAATTCCTGCGCAAATCACAAACACCAACGCCGTCAAAAATTTTTTCATTACAACAGCCTCCTAAAAAATTTTTATTTAAGTTTGATCAACTGCCAAGATTGCAAAACTATTGTAACTGCTTGGAGGAAATATTAACTCTCCATTGCCAATATAAAATACAGTGCCTCTGATCCCGACATCTGCTTTGGGTTTATAAAATTTTTTGTAACTCTCTTCAGAATCACGCGCAGAAAGTCCGCTTCTGTCAAATTTTCTGTTACCGTAATCATAAATTTTTATTGAAAAAACTCTGTCGCCTACAAATCTTACATCAAAGCCATCATTTTTATACTTAAATTCACAATCATTGTAGCCTTTTGGATTTTTTTCAACTGACGAAGGCTCGCCGTAAAGTTTCAAAACTTCAGCTTTTTTCATACCAAGATAAATTCCGCCGACTGATTCATTATGACGCTGATTTTTTTCTTTGTAATAACAATTTTGACAATCAATTATAATCATTTCGTGAAAATTTTCTTCTGAAAAATTTTTTGCAGTTGAACTCGAAACATATTCCAAAATTAAATTTCTTACGCCGGTCTTTTCAACAATTTTTAAATCATATCTTATACCGGCAATACAATTTGTGAATCCAAAAAGTTCACAATCTAAAATCTTGCAGCCGTTAATCGAATAGTCGCTGCTGATTGTCAAAGATAAATTTCCATTTGTGTCATACCAGTTGCCTACAATATCTTTCAGCCTGTGAACATCACCTGCATAGCAATTTGCGAAAAAAATCATCCCTAAAAAAATTAGCATTGCCGACAAAACTTTTTTCATTTCAATCACTCCAAAAATTTTTTACATTATAAAATAAAAAATATCCCCCTCCAAATTTTGAAAAGGGGATTGAAAATTTTTTTAAGAAATTAATTTTTGTCCATCATAACTGTACGAATCGGGAACGGAATATTAATTCCTTCCTCGCGATAACGTTTAGTAATTGCCTTAATAAATTTGTGCTTAATCATATACTGATTCATAAAAATATGAGCGTGCAAAACGGCGTTGAAGTTTATCGACGAATCCGCAAACTCTTGATAGCGGACGACCGGAGCTAAGGGGTTAATGTCTTTGCCTTCAGAATTTATCATTGGTTCGTAACCGTCAACCTCAATCATAACTTCGCGGGCAACTTCGACCGTGACGCGCTCAACTTGTTCTAAATCACTTTCGTAACCGACACCGATAGGCACGACAATCAAAACATCTTCACGCGGACGAGAATAATTTGTGGAAGTTGACCCCGCAATATCTTTGTTTGGTATTACTACAACAGTACCTTCATTGGCAGGTAAAATCGTTGTGAATCGCCAGTTAATGTCGACGACGCGTCCTTCGTTGTTGCCGACTTTGATAACCTCATTAACTTTAATTTGTTTCGACAAAATAATTTGCAAGCCTGCAAAAATATTTGCAAGAGTTTCCTGTAAACCAAGACCGATTGCCACACTACCAAGACCCATTGCAGTAAGAATTGGTGCTATCGATATTCCGTAGTACTGTAAAACAATCAGTGCACCCGATGCGTAAATGAAGACTTTTAAGATTGTTCCCAACAGCGTAGATTGTGACGCATCTCCGCTTGAAGAAAATTTTACGTGAATGAAACCGGAAACTGTTCTTTCGACAACGCGCGTTATCGTGAAAATTATGCTCGTGAAAAGCAAGTATGATAAAAGTTGCGAGATACTGTCAGGGAGTTTGCTTGTGTTGACTACCCAATATAAGCCGATGACAAGACACAACGAAATTGGGATGCCTTGCATTGCGCGGAAGAAAATTTCCTTAATGTCCGACTCTTCCGATTTGATATGTCGAGCAATTTTTTCCGTCAATAAACGGTTCAAAGTTACGCCGACTATCAATGATATGCACAGTATGCAAGCAGGCAATATCAAATACTGCATTATCTCCCAAAAGTCCATATTTAAAATTTTTTCCAGATGTTCCAAAAATTTTTCCTCCTTAAGATTTAAACTCATTTTCAAGAATGCTGAGTAAAATCAAATCTTCGTAAACGCCATTAACCAAAATTATTTCGCGCATAATGCCTTCACGCTTAAAGCCAACACTTTCGTAAAGATTCAGGGCGACTTCATTATAAGTCTTACAGTCAAGATAGACGCGATGAAATTTTTTAATATGAAAGCTCCATTTCAGCATAGCTTGCAGAGATTCTTTTCCGTAGCCGCAACCTTTTTTGTCAATGATGACGTGAGTAAATTCAACTTTATTATGCGGGTTATCCAAGTCGCTCAACATAAAGTAGCCGACGGATTTAGAAGTTTCACGCTCCTCAACTATAACGTCCATTTTTCCCGCGCAGGTTTCAGTTAAAATTTCTGTGTGAAATTTTTCGTCGAAAGGAACAATAAAATTTTTATTTTCAGGTTTAGCTTGTAAGTTGAGAATAAAATTTAAGTCCGCTAAATCTGCGCGGCGGATAATAAGTCGCGGCGTTTCAATTAAAATATTTTTGTTTTTCATAAAATTTTACCATGATATTTTTTTTATGTTGTATAAAATGAGCGGGGCGCACAAGGATGTGCGCCCGCCCGCGCAAATCGCCGGATGCGATTTCAGCGGGCATGTTTTCTTTTGTTACTTTTCTTTTGCGCCAAAAGAAAAGTAAGTTCAAAGATACAAAATAAACATTTTTAAAGAGCAATGTTGTTTTAAAAAATTAAATTTAAAAAATCCCCGTTCGGCTGGGAACGGAGATTTTAATTTATGTAATCGAGAGAAAATTTTTAGACCGCGTTAGCCAAATCCTTACCAAGTTTTTCACAGTTTGCAATCGCTTCATCATCAGGATCGTTTTCGGCAATTACGCTTCCAATCAAATTAGCTCCCGCCTCTTTCGCGCGATCCACCCAAGCTTCCATCCAAGCACCGCCGCCCCAGCCGTATGAACCGAACAGGGCAACCGGCACGCCGTCAATTTTTTCTTCCGCTTCAGTGAAAAACGGCTCGAAAGAATCTTCTTCCAAAACTTCATCGCCCATTGCGGGACAACCAAAAATAAATCCGCTGTACTTCGACATTTTATCGGCTGAAAAATCGTCAACTTGGAACAGTTCAACATCATTAGTTACGCTTTTTACGCCCTTGACAACGGCATTTGCCATCGCTTCGGTATTGCCCGTGCCGCTCCAATATACGACCGCGATTTTTCCCATTAAAATCCCTCCAAATAATTTTTCGCCGCAATATTACCATAGCCCTTTCTTGCCGTCAAGTGTTTATAGGTATGGCGTAACTTAAAGACTTAGAAACTACATGCGATTTTGACACTCCAAATAAGGATTATTGAGCAACTAAGCAAGCTTAATTTTCAAAAGATTGACCAAAAACCCCCTACCATGTCAGCTTGCGCCTTCAGTCTATTTTTTATTTATTTTGTTTCAACCGTTAGTTCACGTTTGTTGTTAAAGCGGAAGGCTAACTGCTATTAAATTTTAAGTTCTTTAAATTGAAATTTGATAAACCCCAAAATTTTTTATACTTTCTAGGTGGTGTTGAATAAATCAATTTAACCAAATAATTTTCTCTGAATTTCATTGAGCCGTAATTTAAAGTATTTATCAAATTCTTGTAAGGTCTGCCCTTCTTACTTTAAAAATATGTTTTAATTTTATCTCCTTGCTCGTCTTAATTGTACACGAACAATTAAATTTTTAAAATCAATCGTCGTCAGCATAAAATTTCATTAAGCGTTTACGTACAATCCAAAATGCTATTGCCAGCGGTATAAATGCGCCGACCCAAGCTAACGGAGTTGCCAAACATGCACCCAAATATCCCCAGTACTCGACTAAGAAAATAGCCGCCAATACGCGCATTACCAATTCCACTGCGCCTGCGATTGTCGGAACCATACTTTCGCCTAAACCCTGCAATGTAAATCTGAATATGAAAAGCAATGACATTATCCAGTAAAAGCCGCCGTTGATTATCAAGAATAAGCGTCCGTACTCTACTACTTGAGTTTGTTCCTCGCCGACAAAAAGTTCAATGATATTCGCGCCGAAAAATACGTTAAAGATTGCAACCGCTATGCTGAATGAACACGACATCCAAATACATTTTTTAACGCCTTCATTAATTCTTGCAAATTTTTTCGCTCCGAAATTCTGCGCGGTAAAAGCCGAAATTGCAACGCCAAATGACATCATAGGCATTACCGCTATGCCGTCAACCCTGTGCGCCGCCGCAAATGACGCAACCGCTATCGGTCCGAGTGTATTTAAAGCCATCTGCAAAACTACCGCGCCAATAGCAATTATCGATGATTGAAAGCCCATAGGTACACCGATTCGTAAATGTTCCCAGATAACTTTTTTATCGAATTTTATATCTGCGCGGTGAAATTGAATTATTTGGACTTTATTTTTTATGTAAAAGAAAAAAATTATATTGCCGATTAACAAAGAGACAATGGTTGCACCGGCCGCGCCCTGTATTCCCAAATCCAATAAAATTATGGCTATTGGTTCAAGTAAAATATTTATGCAAAGTGTGATTGCTTGAATGACGGTAGGAATTTTACTGTCGCCGAGTGCGCGGAGTAAATTGGAATGCATTTGCAACATTATGAAACCGAATACGCCGCCGTAGATAATTACAATAAAGCTGTACGCGCCTTCAAAAATTTCCTGTGGAGTTTGCATTAATTCTAAAAGTTCGCGGCAAAAAGTCACACCGAAAACTGCAAGAATTATTGAGGAGATTACAGCCAGAGATATGCAACAAAAAACACTGTAACGCATTCCGTCATAATCTTTCGCACCGAATCTTTGACCGGTGTAAATCGAAAAGCCGCTTGTCATTCCCATTACAAAGCCGAGCATTAAAAACATCAGCGGACCTGTACAACCTACCGCCGCTAATGCCTCGACGCCTAAAAATCTTCCGACAATTAATGTATCGACAAAGCCGAATAATTGTTGAAAAACATTTCCCGCCAATAATGGAAGTGTAAAATAAAAAATTAATTTAGCGGGTTCGCCTTCGGTTAAATCTTTTACTGCACTGTTTTTCTGTTCGTCCATAAATCTCACCCAAAAAAATAACCACTCAACTTTTTTATAATTTTAGTTGAATGGTTTATGTATTGTCAACGATTTTTTAAGCTACCATCAAGGCTTTAATGAGCGTCAACATATTTTGCATCATTTTATCAAGATAAGCGTCAGGATTTTCATTGCCGGTTACGATTGGGTCAAGTGTAAAAATTTGCGCCCCTGTTTCACGTGCAATAGTTTCCGCCGCCTTAGGAGAATATTGCGGCTCTGTAAAAATTACTTTGACGGGCATTGAATTTATTTTTTCAATCGTCTCAGCCAATTCCTGCGGAGTCGGTTCAGTGCCGGGCTCGCGTTCAATGACGGCTACAATATTCAATTTAAATTCTGCCGCGAAATAGGGAAATGCTTCATGGAAAGTCACAATATCTTTGTTCGGCAAATTATCCAGTGCAAAGTGCATTTCGTCGCGTAAATCAGAAAGTTTATTGAGATAGTCCAACGCGTTTTGTTTATAAGCATCTGCGTGATCTGGGTCTGCCTCACAAAGTTGCTTGGTAATCGCCTTGACTTGATCCATTGAATAAGTAATGCTCATCCATACATGCGGGTTAATTTCGTCGCCGTCCTTCAGCAAATAAATTTCATCGGACTTTGACGCGTCAATAATTTTTAAATCACTCCGCGCAGAAGTTACCTTGTCCAAAAAATTTTCCATACCAAGCCCGTTGACTATGAAAATATCTGCCGTTTCAAGCGTTTTCATATCTTCGGTGGTTAATTGATAATCGTGAAGGCAACCTGTCTGTGGTTGAGTAAGGTTTACAACCTCGACGTTTGGGATATTTTCCGCAATGTTAATCGCGTCAATGTAAATCGGATAAAATGACGTAACAATTTTAAGTTTGTCGGAATCTTTATTGCCGCCGCAACCCGTCACGAAAAAAATCACGGCGAAAATTAAACTTATACTAAAAAATTTTTTCACAAACATTTAATCTGAAATTTCCTCAATATTTTTAAACATAATCGGCGAGAACTTCACCTTGTGGGAGATGAATCAGACATAATTAGGAGATAAGAATTAAAAATTCATTTCCTACTCGTACAAAGATCGTCCGTAGGTGTGATAACGATAATAACTTAGTCTTTCGACTTAGGCTGATCATAGAAAGTTTTTCCAACTTCAAATTTATTTTTAGGAAAATATAATATTTATCCATAAAATTTAGATTTAAGTATAATACATATGTTACAAAAAGTAAAGACAAAAAAGCTCCTTCTGTTATGATTAAAAAAAGTAATCCTACCCCCACCTGCGAAAAAAATTTTCTTCAATACTTGTAAAATGTTTTGAGATATGCTAACATACGCGTTGGCGGACTTGCCTTTGGGCGAAGGCAAGAAATGGATTATAGGCGGTAAAAAAACGAGGGTGTTCGGAATTGCCCTCGTTTTTGACGTTAAAGAGAAATTTTTTTAGGAGGAAACTTTTATGAATGAATTGTCTTTAAAGTACGGTAACAATCCCAATCAGAAACCTGCGCGGATATTTATGGAGAGTGGAGAAATTCCGTTTGAAGTTTTGAACGGCAAGCCCGGTTACATAAATCTTTTGGACGCGCTTAACGGTTGGCAACTCGTCAGCGAATTGAAGGCGGCAACAAATCTTCCTGCGGCGGCATCTTTCAAACATACAAGTCCTGCAGGGGCGGCGGTTGGTCTTCCGCTTGATGATGTGCTGAAGAAAATTTACTTCGCCGATAAGGAATTGAGTCCCATAGCTACCGCTTATGTTCGTGCGCGTGGTGCGGATCGTATGAGTTCCTACGGCGATTTTGCTATTTTATCGGACGAGTGCGACGAATCAACCGCCGAATATCTCAAGCGCGAAGTCAGTGACGGAATTATTGCGCCGAGTTATACTGATAAGGCGTTGGAAATTTTAAAGTCCAAGCGTAAAGGAAATTACCTTGTCTTAAAAATTAATCCCGACTATGTGCCGCCGACGATTGAACGTAAACAACTTTTCGGCGTGACTTTTGAACAGCAACGTAATGACATAAAAATTTCCGCCGACTGCTTACAAGATATTCCTACGAAAAATAAAATTATCCCTGATTATGCGCAACGCGATTTGATGATTGCATTAATAACTTTGAAATATACTCAATCAAATTCAGTTTGCTATGCGAAGGGCGGACAAGCTATCGGTATCGGCGCAGGTCAACAGAGTCGCGTTCATTGTACAAGACTTGCCGGAAATAAGGCTGATTTTTGGTTTTTGCGTCAAAGTCCTCAAGTTTTAAATCTGCCGTTCAGAAATGACGTGAAGCGTCCCGACCGTGATAATGCTATAGACGTTTATATTGGCAATGAAAGTGATGATTTGCTTAACGGCGATTGGCAAAGAATTTTCACTGAGCGTCCGAAAAAATTTACCGAAGATGAAAAAATTTCTTGGCTGAAAAATCTGCGCGGAGTGTCTTTAGCGTCTGATGCTTTCTTCCCCTTCGGTGATAATGTTGAACGCGCTCATAAATCCGGCGTAGAATTTATTGCGCAGGCTGGCGGTTCAGTTCGCGACGATAATGTTATTGAGACTTGCGACAAATATAATATCGCAATGGCTATGACGCATATCAGATTGTTTTATCATTAAGGAGCGGAAAAAATTTTGCTGAATTATCGAAACGGTTTAGAAAATATGCCGAGTTATGACGGAGTGGAGCGCGATTATCGCATTAAGGTAAACGCTAATGAATCGACAATGAATTTGCCGCCGTTGGTTGAAGAGCGCGTTATAAATCGGCTGTCTTACGTTGCCTTCAATCGTTATCCCAATGAGGAATATTATTCGCTGGTTGAACAGATTGCGCGTAATTTTTCCGTCAAGGAGAATCAAATTTTATTGGGCGGCGGTTCAAGCGAAATTATAGAGAAAATTTTTCATACATTCGGCGGCGAAGGTCACAAAGTCGTTTATCCCGTGCCAAGTTTTTCAATGTACAAAATTTATGCAAAGGCGGCGGAAAGTCAAGCCGTCCCTTTCGAGCTTGATAAAAATTTTGATGTTGACGTTGACAAATTTATTAAGACTGTTCGCGAATCCCGCGCAGATTTGGCGGTTATCTGCAATCCCAATAATCCTACGGGAAATGCGTTGACGGTTGATGACATTGAAAAAATTGCTAAGTCAATCGATTGCGCATTTTTAATTGATGAAGCCTACGTGGAATTTTACGGACACAGTGCATTTAAACTTGTCGCGAAATATCCCAACTTGATTGTGGCACGGACTTTTTCTAAAGCTTACGGTTTGGCGGGGGCACGTGTCGGTTATATGATTGCCAATGCCGATGTTACACATATGATTGGAAAAAGTTTTATGCCTTATCATATGAACACTTTAAGTTTGGCGACGGCTGATATTGTTTACCAAATGCGCGATGAATTTACGCCGCGAATCCAAATGACTGTTGCCGAGCGTAAAAGAATTTCTGAACAGCTGAAAAAAATTTCAAACTTGGAAGTTTTTCCTTCACATACAAATTTTATTTTGATTCGTCACGAAAAGGCGGAGCAACTTAAAAATTACCTTGAAAGCGTTGATATTGGCATAAGGTATTTTTCACCGTCCGCGCAGGGGCTTAAAAATTGTCTGCGTATTTCTATCGGCACTCGCCCTGAAAATGACGAAGTTTTAAAAGTCATTTCAGATTGGCTAATCACAAACTGAGGTGAAAAATTTATGATTAAGAAAAAAGTTTTAGTGCAGGGTTCGTTACAAAGTTTGCAGGAATTTTTCAACAGTAAATTAAGCGTCGAATTTGAACCGCTCGCAATTTTGACGGACGGCATTTCCAAACTCACGTTATCTGCAAGTCGACAGGGGGGGGGGTACGCAACCTGAGATTTTTACGTTGGAAACACTTCCACGCTTAGTTTTTCGCTTTATTGACGGAATTGTTTTGACGGATTCTTCAACCCGCGCAGAAAATATTAATTCACTTACCAAACTTGGAATTGAACCGCGTAAAATTATTTTGTGGAATAATCAGGGCGTTATCGAGGCTTTTAATATGAAGGCGCAGGACGGCTCGGATTATCTTTTTATGGAAGGACTTCAGTTTCACATTCGTAATCAAGACGACGCAAATTTTTTTAATGAAATGCGCGGAGTTTTGCAACATCAGCGTCAAATGTACACGATAGATCCAAAATATTATCCCGAATTGATTGCGCAAACTTATCAACACATTATGGGTAAGCCGCTCGATTGGGATAATTTGCAGACGTGGACTGAAAAAATGCAGTGGTTGAAACTTTATAATTCAACGTCTTTAAAAACACGATTAGCAGATAAATATTTGGTGCGTCAGTGGGTCGCTGAAAAAATTGGGCAGGAATATTTGATACCGCTTTATGGGGTTTGGGATAATTTCGACGACATAGATTTTGATATTTTACCGAATCAATTTGTATTGAAATGCAATCACGGCTCGGGTATGAATATAATTTGCCGCGATAAAAATAATTTCGATTTTGAAGATGCCCGCCAAAAATTAACGGCGTGGTTGACTGTTGATTTTGGAATGAGATTTTTTGAACCGCATTATTGCAACATCAAGCGTAAAATCATTGCAGAAAAATTTATGACGGACAAAAATAATCTCGGCTTGAAAGATTATAAATTTTGGGGATTTGGCGGCAAAATTTTCTACTGTGCATATGAATCAAGAGATCCCGACAATCCTTTATCAGAAAATTTTCCAATGGATTTTTTTGATATGGAGTGGAATCGAACAGAAATTGAACGATACGACCACCCGCGAAATATGAAAGTTGAACATTTCCCCAAGCCGAAAAATTTTGAATTGATGAAAGAACTTGCCGCCGAACTTTGCAAAGATTTTGCACACGTCCGAGTTGATTTTTATGAAATTGAAGGCAAAGTTTATTTTGGTGAGATGACTTTTACACCGGCGACCGGCAACATCATTTTCAAGCCGGAGGGGACGGACGAACATTTAGGCAGTTTGATGACTTTACCGAAGGAAAAATATTTATTCTGGCAAAAATAATTTAAATTGGAAAGGAAATTTTAATGGAAGTTAGCGCAATGGCAATGTTGCCGCCGATAATTACAATCGTGCTGGCACTTGCTACAAAAGAAGTTTATTTTTCGCTGATAATCGGAATTTTTTCCGGCGCAATGATATTTACCGGCGGAAGTTTTCTTGAATCAATCACGACATTTTTTGACATAATGTCCGGCAAAATTGGCGACAACGTAAATATTTTAGCGTTCCTCGTCATCTTAGGAATTTTGGTCGCGGCAATAACGCGTTCAGGTGCAACTCGTGCTTACGGCGATTGGGCGCGGCGTACAATCTCGGGTAAAAAATCTGCACTCGGCGTAACCGCATTTTTAGGAATTTTAATTTTTATAGACGATTATTTTAACTGTTTAACGGTCGGAACTGTAATGCGTCCCGTCACAGATAAATTTAAAATTGCTCGCGCAAAGTTAGCGTATGTTATCGACTCGACGGCGGCTCCTGTCTGTATAATCGCGCCGGTATCAAGTTGGGCGGCAGCAGTCAGTTCATCATTACCTGAAGATTCACTTGTTGACGGCTTTGTACTTTTCCTGCAGACGATACCGTTTAATTTCTACGCAATTTTGACAATGATTTTTATGGCGTTTATCGTGGTAAGCGGCAGAGATTTTGCAACAATGCGTAAATCTGTTGACGAAAGTTTAGACGAAGTGAAAATCCCCGCCGAATATCAAGACGCTAGCGAAAATAACATTACGGGCGGCAATGGAAAAATTATAGACTTAGTTTTACCGCTTATAGTTTTAATCGCGGTGTGTGTCTACGGAATGCTTTACACGGGCGGAATACACGAAGGCAAGTCAATAGCAGACGCCTTTGCAGATTGTGACGCCTCTCAAGCGTTGGCACTCGGTTCATTTATCGCATTAATCTTTATATCGATTTTATATCTGCCGCGCAGAATCATCAGCTTTTCGGAGTACTGTGAATGCTACTCTCAAGGTTTCAAGGCAATGGTTCCCGCGATATTTATTTTATGCTTGGCGTGGACATTATCAGGAATTTGCGGCAGTGACTACTTGAATTTAGGCGGCTATGTTGGTACAATCGTACAAGCGCATACGTCGTTGGCAATGTTCCTGCCGGTAATATTTTTTATCGTATCAATCTGTTTAGCGTTTGCAACGGGTACAAGCTGGGGGACGTTCGGAATTTTAATCCCAATATCACTTTCGATACTTACGAATTTACCTGAGGCGGAAGCAGCTAATTTAATGGTAATTTGTATAGCGGCAATCTTATCCGGTTCGGTCTGCGGGGATCACTCATCACCAATTTCAGATACGACAATTTTAGCGTCGGCTGGCGCACAGTGTAACCACCTTGAACACGTTGCAACACAAGTTCCCTACGTGATAGTGGTTGCGGCTTGTTGTACGGTAGGATTTTTAGTTGCGGGCGTCGCTCAAAACGGTTGGCTCGGATTAGCGGCAAGTTTAGCTTGTATAGCGTTGGCAATGTTCGTAATTCGTGCTAAAGTAAGTGAACCCATTAATAATTAAGTTTAAGAAGAAAAAATAAATGTAAAAACGCGGCAACTCCTCGATTTTCCTGTAACCTTTAACTACCGTAACGTGTCAAACGCGCTATAAATTATTTTTACTGTAACGCACTCGCGAAAATCGCTGTTGCCGCTATGTTTTCTTTGCTACTTTCTTTTGCGCCAAAAGAAAGTAGATTTAAAAATAATTAAGAATTAAAAAATGAGGTGTAGAAATTGAAAAGAGCGTTACCGAATATTTGTACGGCGGCGAATTTATTTTTCGGAATGTGTTCAATATTGGCGACATTTGAGGAAAATTATTTCTACGCCTCAATATTTATTTTATTTGCATTAATCGCAGACGGACTCGACGGAAGAGTTGCGCGGGCATTAGGTGTAGCGTCAGAATTTGGCAAAGAAATGGATTCACTCTGTGACTTAGGATCATTTGGAATTGCTCCGGCTTATTTGGCGTATTCATTTTGCCTGTATAATTTCGGACGATTGGGACAAGCGGCGGCAATAATTTTTGCGTTATGCGGAATGTGGCGGCTTGCAAGATTTAACGTCAGCACAAGCGTAGTACACGGCTTTTTTATGGGGCTGGCGATACCTGCGGGCGGCTGTATCGTTGCATCGACGACGCTTTTATTTACGGCGTTGGGTGTTCACCCGGAAAATTTCGGAATGGTTTACCCGATAACAATAATTGTCGTAGCTTACTTGATGGTTAGTCACGTCCATTATCCGGACTTCAAAGGCGGCGGCGAAAAAATTTTCCCTGTCGCTGTAATAGTTGCGGTGTTAATGTTCGCGGCGATAATTTATTTTTCACTCGACGCAATTTGGCAAGGAATTTTGACGGCAATTTTTTCAACCTACGCGGTCTTCGGCATTGTAAATTCTCTTATGGCTTTGATGAACAGGTAAACACTTATGAAAAAATTTTTAAATTTGATTATGGCGTTATTTATCGCGATTATTTTTGTCGGCTGCGGAGAATCTCAAGCTGAAGTTGACGTTAAACCTGTGCCTAAAGTCACTGACAAGCCGCATAAAACTGATAATAAACCTGCGGAAAATTTTAAGCCGGTAGTAATTTCAATCGCGGGAGATTGTACTTTGGGAAGTTTTCTTGGCGCGGAAGATGATTTTGAATATTACTGGCAATTCGGCGCGGATTATTTCTTCAAAAATGTTAAACCGATATTTGCGGCGGATGATATAACTTTCGTAAATCTTGAAGGTTCTCTTACGAATCACCCGCAAGAAGTTTTAGATAAACAATTTCCTATACGCGGCGAGCCGAAGTACGTGGAAATTTTGAAGGCAGGTTCTGTAGAGATTTGTAATTTGTCCAACAATCACATTTATGATTGCGGGGAAATTGGATTTAAAGATACGATTGACGTATTGAAGGCTAATGGAATAAAATTTTGCGGCGAAAATTTTTCTGATGTGATTGACGTTCGCGGAATGAAAATTGGATTTTTAGGCTATCAAGGTTGGTATGATGATCCTGAATTACGTGAACAAATTGCCGCCGATATTAAAAGACTGCGCGGCAAGGAAGGCGCGGAAGTTATAATCGTGGAATTTCATTGGGGCGTTGAGAAAGATTATATTGGGCTGGAAGATCAACGGACATTGGCGCGTTTCACGGTTGACAGCGGCGCGGATGTTGTAGTTGGAAGTCATGCTCACGTTGTGCAAGGAATTGAACTTTATAACGGAAAGCCGATTGCATACGGACTGGCGAATTTCTGTTTTGGTGCGAATACAAATCCTTCTGACAAGGATACTTTTATTTTTCAATTGACACTTGACAAGAAGGACGGAAAGATTAATATAATGCCGAAAGTTATTCCATGTAGAATTTCTTCAACTCCTGATTATAACGATTTTTGTCCGACTCCTGTTGAAGGTGAGGAAGCTGAAAATGTTTTAGCTAAAATTGCCGAATCCTCAAACATTTTTCAACACCCGCTAAATTTAGGAAGTGATTAAAATGGCAAATAAAATTATTTTTGATAGATTTGGTGAACCTTATCCTCAGAATCGAGATATTAACGCCAAATTAGATTTTTTAATTGAATCAGTCAGCGAGCTGAAAAGCGACGTTTCGGAATTGAAGCAAGACGTTGCAGAATTAAAAACCGATGTAAACGAGTTGAAAACCGACGTTGCAGAATTAAAAACTGATGTTGCAGTTTTGAAAAAAGATGTCAGCGATTTAAAAACTGATGTCAAAATTTTAAAAAAAGATGTTATAAACCTCGACAAAAAAATTGATAAAGTTGACGAAACTAATAAATCGGCTATTGATGAAGTTAAAGCAGATATAAGTTCTGCACGTTGGCAAGTAATTATTTTAGTTATAAGCGTGGTCGCAATGGTTGCCGCGATTGTTTCGGCTTTGAAATAAAATTTTAATCGTGAATGGAGATAGTTAATTGTTCAATTACCCGCTTGATGTAGTGATGGTACCGTTGCAGATGATACTTTTTCTGTTCACGATGTACTTTTTCATAATAGGATTTTGCGGAATGTGGAGACCGTCTGAGAAAAAAATTACCACTCCACAAAAAAAATTTGCCGTAATAGTTGCGGCACATAATGAAAGCGCGGTTATAGCTCCGCTGATAAAAAATCTTTTGTCGCTGAAATATCCACGTGAACTTTATGACGTTTACGTTATTGCGGACAACTGTCACGATAACACCGCCGAAATTGCCGAAAAGGCGGGAGCTATCGTCTGTGTACGCGTTGACAAGGAGAAAAAAAGTAAAGGTTTTGCGCTTGAATGGATGTTTGAAAAAATTTTTGCTATGGAGAAAGACGGTAAAATTTATGATGCCGTTGCGATATTCGACGCCGATAATTTAGTTCATCCAAATTTCTTAATGGAAATGAATAATCGCTTGCTGAAGGGCGATAAAATTATACAAGGTTTCCTTGACGCTAAAAATCCTTATGATACTTGGGTATCGGGAACTTTTGCGATAGCGTTTTGGATAATAGATCACGTGTCACACCTCGCCAAAACTAATATCGGACTTTCGGCGGTACTCGGCGGCACGGGTATGTGCATTACTGTTGACGTGTTGAAGAAAAACGGTTGGCGGGCGACTTGCTTAACCGAAGACATGGAATTTACAATGAAATCACTCACCGAAGGAATTAAAACAACTTGGGCACATGACGCAGTTGTTTACGACGAAAAGCCTTTGACTTTCAAACAATCTTGGACACAAAGAAAACGTTGGGCGCAGGGGCAATTTGACGTAGCTCACAGATTTATACCCAAATTAATCGTCGAAGGTTGGCGGCAGAAAGACATAAGAATTTGGGACGGGTGCATATATTTATTGCAGCCGCATTTTTTAATGTTGTCGGCGTTTTTCATGATTATCAGCTATATTCAGTTGGCGACAGGTCCAATTTTCACAAACATTTATTCGGTAATGCCTTCGCAAATTATGACGGCAATAATGATAGGGCAATACCTCCTGCCAATGATAATTTTGATAAAAGTCCGCGCGAAAATTAAATCGTGGTTTTATATGTTGCTGTATCCGATTTTCATTTACACTTGGATACCGATAATTTTTTTAGGCTTTATACATCGCAATGAACATGAATGGGCGCATACTCAACATACGCGTTCAATGAGTTATGACGATATGAAAAACTTTGAAGGACGCGGCGATTGAAAACTTTTATTTAAAGATTGTTAGTGAAGCCAGAATAGAAGGGGGGCGCGCAAGGACGCGCGCCCGCCCGCGTAAATCGCCGGATGCGATTTCAGCGGGCTGTTTCTCTTTTGTTACTTTTCTCTTTGCGCCAAAGAGAAAAGTATGTTCAATAATTAAAAAATTTTTTTATAAGTTAAAATTTACAAATGCGCTCTAATTGTTTACAAGCCATTTTTTTTTATGCTATAATTGCGCCAATAATTTTTTAACGGGTGGTGAAAAAATTGACAAATATGATTGAAACAGTAGCTTTACCGCTTGTGCCTCTGCGCGGCGTGACGGTTTTTCCAAATATGATAATGCACCTTGACATTGGGCGAGAAAATTCAATAAACGCACTTGAAGCGGCAATGGTTGCTGACAGAAGAATTTTTTTGGTCGCGCAAAGAGAATCGGACGACGATAACCCTGCTCAAGAAGATTTATATACAATTGGAACTGTTGCGGAAGTTCGACAGATTATCAAAATCCCCGACGGCAATGTCAGGGTTTTGGTTGAGGGAATTAACCGCGCAGTGATGACTGATTATCACGAATTGGAAGATTATGCGGAAGCTGATGTTGAAGTACATGAAGACGCTTGGAAAGATTCCTTGCAACTTGAAGCACTTGTAAAAGGCGTTGTGCATGAGTTTGAAGAGTGGGTTAAACTCAGCAAGCGTATTCCTTCCGAAACTTTTATAGCAGTCACGATTCTTGAAGATATTGGGCGGCTGGCAGATTTAATCACAAGTCATTTAAATTTAAAGTTAGAGTCGCGGCAGGAACTTTTAGAGGCACTTGACGTTGAGGACAGGCTCGAAAAGTTGTATGCGATATTGGCGCGTGAGCTTGAAGTTTTGCAAATGGAAGTGCAAATTAATCAGCGAGTGCGCGGGCAAATTGAAAAAATTCAGAAGGATAGTTATTTGCGTGAACAGCTACGGGCGATTCACAAAGAATTGGGCGAAGATGAGGACGTTTCGGAAACTTCTTCGGAATATCGTAAAAAATTGGAGGAAGGAGATTACCCCGACGAAGTTAAAGAAATTGTACTAAAAGAGCTTAGTCGTATGGAACGCTTACCTTCAATGGCGCAAGAATCCGGCGTTATTCGCACTTACATTGAATGGCTTTTTGATTTACCTTGGAAAATTTCTACCGAAGATTCGGAGGATATTGTTAAGGCGACAAAAATTTTGGACGCGGATCACTACGGGCTGGAAAAAGTTAAGGATCGCATTTTAGATTTTCTTGCAGTGAAAGTTTTGACGAAGGATAAACCCGCGCCGATTTTGTGTTTAGTAGGTCCGCCGGGAGTCGGTAAAACTTCGCTTGCGTCGAGTGTTGCTAAGGCTATGAACAGAAAATTTATTCGAGCGTCATTGGGCGGCATACGTGATGAAGCGGAAATTCGCGGGCATCGTCGAACTTATGTCGGAGCAATGCCCGGACGCATTATTCAAGGCATTAAAAAGGCGGGCGCGAATAATCCAGTATTTCTGCTTGATGAAGTCGATAAACTCGGCAAAGACGGTTACAGCGGCGATCCTTCGTCTGCGTTGCTTGAAGTGCTTGACCCTGAACAAAATAATACTTTTACAGATCATTATATCGATACGGCTTTTGATTTATCGCGCGTTTTATGGATTGTGACTGCGAATAATCTTGCGACAATTCCCAAACCTCTGCGCGACAGAATGGAAGTTATCACGCTGTCAAGTTATACTGAACAGGAAAAATTAGAAATTGCTAAACGTTATCTTACAAAACGTCAGAAAGAAAATAACGGCTTAAAAACTAATGAAGTAGTTTTCGGTAAAGGCGTATTGCAACAAATTATAGCCGAATATACGCGCGAGGCAGGAGTCCGTGAACTGGAAAGAATTATCGGTCGGGCTTGTAGGAAGGCGGCGCGAAAAATTGTTGAAGGTCACGAAGGAACTGTTTATGTTACGAAAAAAAATCTGCGCGACTTTTTAGGGCGTCCGAAATATTTGCAGAATAAGGCTGAAAAGAAACCGCAAATTGGTGTATCAACAGGTATGGCGTGGACGGAAGTCGGCGGCGATATTTTACCGACGGAAGCGATTATTCTTAAGGGTAAAGGTAAACTTTTGCTGACGGGACATTTGGGCGACGTTATGCAAGAATCCGCGCAGGCTGGCTTGACTTACATCAGAAGTCGCAGTGACTTAATGCAACTTGATGATGATTTTTATGAGAAAAATGATATTCACGTACATGTTCCTGAAGGTGCAGTGCCGAAAGACGGACCAAGCGCGGGAATTACTATGGCAACTGCTATGATTTCTGCCTTGACTAAGCGTAAAGTTCGCAGTGATGTAGCTATGACCGGTGAAATTACTCTGCGCGGAAATGTTTTGCCGATTGGCGGACTGAAGGAAAAAGTTTTAGCCGCATATCGTGAAGGCATGAAGACAATTATTTTGCCGAAAGAAAATGAACGTGATATTGAGGATATTCCCGAGACCGTCCGCGAAAAATTAAAATTTGTTCCGGTTGAAAATATGGACGAAGTTTTAAAGACGGCGCTGTTATCGTAATAAAAATTTATACAAATCTTTAACACCTGAATCGGGCGTTTCAGACTGTAAACAAAAAGCACCTTCCAAGCATAATTAAACCGGAAGGTGTTTTTTATCGGAAAAAAAGTAGCAGTCAAAGAAATAACAATCTGCTTGGAAAATTTGATGCTGGGAAAAAGTTATAAGAGTTCCCGTCTTATTGACTATAAAAAATTTTTGACGCCATCGAACTGGAAAAAGGCGTAAACAAAAAGAGTATGGATATTTAAATTAAAATTGCATAGACAAAAATGCTACCGCTTAGTTTTCAGTTCCCTTATCTGTGAAATTTCGGGTAAGACACGATAATATTATGAGACAGAGTCGGAGGACAGATGCTCTATTTTGAAGTTGTTTTTATGAATCAAAAGTAGTACGAAACTTTTAATTAATTCGTCCTGCAAATTAACCTCTTCGTTCATTTCAATCATTGTTTCCTAAAAGTATTTTTATCCGCTTGACTTCTTCGTCTCACGCTAATCTTTGCCCTATTGCCCTGCGTCCTTGCTACACCTTTCACAAGTGCGCCGATCTAATGCCGCCATATATTGATACAATTCAAATCCTGCACTTTCTAGCGCCTCAAAACTTGCCTTCGTCTGCACCCAATTTAATTCAGTCCGAACCTCCGCGACAAGTTTTTCGATAACTTTTGTATTGAGCTCCCTCTTGAAATATCTAATGCCACGAAGTTTCTTAGAATAAATATTTAAAAAAATCTTGCCATAATTAATTTGCTTGTGGTATAATGCGCCGTCAAAAATTTCACGCGGAAAAATTTCCTGTGTTATAAATTTCCGCGAAAGTTGAACAGGAGGATTTTTTTATGGCAGTAATTTCTATGAAACAACTTTTGGAGGCGGGTGTCCACTTCGGACATCAAACGCGCCGCTGGAATCCGAAAATGGCGAAATACATTTTCACGGAACGCAATGGCATTTATATTATCGACCTTCAAAAGACTGTCCGCAAAGTTGATGAGGCTTACGAATTTGTTCGTAGTGTCGCCGCAGAAGGCAAAACCGTTTTGTTTGTCGGCACTAAGAAACAGGCTCAAGAAGCCGTTAAGGAAGAAGCTGTACGTTCCGGACAATTTTTCGTTAATGAACGCTGGCTCGGCGGTATGTTGACGAATTTCCAAACAATTCAAAAACGTATTCATCGCTTAAAGGACCTCGAGGCTATGGAGACGGACGGCACTTTCGACGTACTGACCAAAAAAGAAGTTATGCAACTGCGTCATGAAATGTCACGTCTTGAAAAATATCTCGGCGGCATTAAGGAAATGCGTAAGTTGCCGGGCGTCGT
>FLNU01000043.1_pt1 | contig 20659 bp, 21 predicted proteins | sample 1140361 | NCBI WGS metagenome assembly FLNU01 (sample SAMEA3878206, study PRJEB12797) | bioreactor metagenome | biome: Moose rumen | place: Sweden | collected 2011-10 | reverse complement strand
ATTGTTCAAAGTTCAATCCAATTGAGCACAGGCTTTTCTCGCAGATTACAAGAAGCTGGGCGGGAGCTCCTCTCTTGTCGGTGGACGAAGCTGCTCAAAGAGCGGCAAACACCACCACTAAAAATGGGTTAAGAGTGAATGTGGATATTGTTCACAAAAAATATGATATCAAAAGAACTGTTTTGGATTCATACGAGAAAAGGCTTGAACAACAAGTAGTATTCCATAAGGATTTACCAAAATGGAATTACTTGATTAAACCAAGAGAGTTTTACTAAGTTATTTTTTTTATTTTACTAATAAGGTCCCGCCACTAATTGTGTATTGAATTTTGTTTTTTCTGCAAAATGCATCAATGTCATCCATTATCTGCATTTGCAGTTCTCTGAGTTCTTTCGACTCGATTTCTTTTAACCCATCAGTCATAATGAATTTTTATAATAGTTTCTAAGTATTGTTGAAGATATTCCCTCAGTACGTGGAATTGTCACCACTTCCTTTCTTTTATCTTGACACCATCTTATAGCATTTTGAATGCCTGTATGATTTTGGTCTGGACCTTTAGCCCAAATGTCAAAATCGAAAGATTTTATATCGTCTTCAACAGATTTGTATATAATAACTTCGTCCACCCATTTAATAGAGTCTACAAAAAAAAGTCTTTCTTCGGTAGTGTAAATGAGATTTGCCTCTGGCTTGAATTTTCGGACCCAATCTCCTTCTTGAACCGCTACAATCAATTTGTCACCCAATTCCTTTGCTCTTTTGAAAAATATAATATGTCCGATATGAAGTAAATCGAAAACTCCAAATGTAAGAATAGTTTTTCCATTCTTTCTTTCTTGAAGCATTTTAGCCTTTGAATTCATTTTGATATTATTATGATTATTTGTTGATTGTTAAAATTTATTAATTAATCTTTTCTATTGTGATTTGCTGATACAAATTAATGTATTGTTTATAGTTCTTTTTTCGATCGAAGTTGTTACATACAAATCTGCGGCAATTCTCTGAAAAAAACTGTTTCCCTTTTTCCCTACAGATAAGTATATTGTCTGTCAGGGTTTTGTAATCTCCATCTTTAGCGGTAAATCCCGCATTGGATGCAATGGTTTCGGCAACACCAGTGTTGTCGTATGCCACTATTGGAGTTCCGCAAGCCTGAACTTCTAGATTAACTGTTGGAAGGGTGTCTTCCCTTGTAAGATTCACAAACAAGTCGGCAGCAGAGAAGATATCTCTTAATTGCTTCCGGTCATGTATAAATCCGAGATGGATAACTTTCTCTTGTTGTTCTTTAATCTGAGAATCTCCTATCAAAACGAAAACAACATCGTTTGGGACATTTTTTGTCAGGTAGTTAATAGTCGATTTATTAATTGAGAGATACCACTTCGCTGCGAGGCTTACAATCACGTATTTTCCTAACAGGTTATATTGACTGCAAAAGTCGGAGGTAGTTGGTTTGAAGAATTCTGTGTCTGTTCCATTGTGTATGGCTAAACATTTTCTGTTGGCGAATATATTTTGTTTTGCTTGTTGAACAATCCAGTTGGATGCTCCAACAACTGTTAGATTTGGAATGGACTGAAACATTAACTTTCGATCTGCCAACTGTCTTGAGGATGTGTCAAATAGATAAGCAGGAAAGTCTTCATAGCGGCGTGGGCAATGGCCGCATTCTAATTTCCACCTAAAGCATCCAGTTGAGGTAAAATGTGAGCATCCTCCTGTGAAAAACCAACAATCGTGCAATGTCAATACGGTCGCAACATCATGTTTTGCCAGATAGCGTAATAACATAGGGAGGTTGATGTAATTGTTATGCAAATTGTGTAGGTGGACAATGTCTGGCTTGAGTTCGGAGATATAGCGTAAAAGTTTCCATGTAGAAATATGTGAGAAGTAACCTTGCTGGCCCCCAATTCGGCAGAGTAAGGCGTGAATTTTGTTAGAAAAGACATTTCCTATTTTATAGCCGTTTTGAACTTTGACTTCTTTCTTAACAAGACTATATGAGACAAATCCTTCAATTCCTGACTCAAGGCAGCACCGTTGGATATCTCGAACAATAATCCCTGTGCTTCCACTACCATAAACAGAATTAACTTGAAGGACTTTCATATATAAAGAATTGAATTATCAGAAGTGCATTCTCAATGACTCTGTCTTAACGATCCCAAATTCCTTTTGCTTTTTTATTTATAATCAGATTAAATTGCAAGATTCCAACAAGGATGTTGGGAATGGTATTAACCAGAAGTATAGAAGAAACTAATCCTATTAATCCCCAAGACTTGATAAATACTATAGAAACAGGTATAAAAATTAATATTTTAATACAAGATAAAGCAACCATAACATTCTGTTTTCCAACGCCTGTAAGGAAATTTTGAAATGGTGAACTCCAAATATTTCCAATAAAAAAAACCGTCATCGCAATTGATAATCCCCATGGAATTATTATTTTATCCCCAACCCATAAATGGAAAGCTATCTGAGAAAATGCTAACATTATCAAAGAGATAAATGTCAACAGAAGTGAGTAACGACAGATTTTTATAAAGCAGTTTTTAATCCATGAGATATCATCTTTTATGTAAGCATCAGTAATGGCTGCTACTAATGGTTGAAGCACCATGGTATTAAGCAAAACAACTATGCCAAAGTAGGTCCAAGCAGTATTGTATATTGTGGTAGCCTTGGGATTGATAAAATAAGTGATAAGGAAACTTGCTGTATTAAATATGATTAAAGATGAAACACTTCCAATAAAATATTTAAGTCCGAGAGAGTAGATGTCTTTGATGCATTTTTTGTCAAAATCTTTGAGGGAAGGAGCAATTGATTTATATTGTTTTGTAAAAAGATATACGTTAGCAAAAAATAGCACCACAACGATTGGTAAGGTCATAGTCAAACAGGCTATGTAGAGCGAATTGAAAGAATAATGGCGAATAATTATAATTGATAATAAAGTAAATAAATTTGCAATAGGTTTAAATATTGTGGAAACTGCTGCACGTTGGTTTGCTTGAAGCACAATGGATATAAGCTCTAATACAAACTGTATAAAAAAAACCACTATGACAAGAATCACACAGGTCATTAATTCAGATGAGGTGTTACTTTGACTATTTAATATGTGGTTCCAATTGAGTTGAGTAATAATAGGAGATATTATTATGAAAGCAATTAACATTATAACAGATAAAGAAATGTATGCTGTGCTAACAAGTCTTTTCCCATAATAATTATCTCTTTGCGAGATTGCAGCTGTCAGTTTATATCTAAGTCCAGCACCGAGTCCAAAATCAAATCGATGTGTCCAAGCCACAATTGATGTGATGGTTAAAAAAACTCCATAGTTTTCTTGTAATAGATATGTGAGCAGAACCGGTACCTTGGCAAAATCTATAAACATGGACCCCAATTTAATAATCAGAGAGGCTAATGCATTTCTCTTGACCATTTTGGCTCGCTCACTACCTTTGTTTAAGCCAATGAAAGAATATATTCTTGATATTAGGTTTGACATGAATCGTTATATGTCAATATTTTTGATTATAGAGGGTGTTTAAAAGTGAATTAATTTCGCAAATTAGTTAGGGCGTGAATAATTCTTCTAATGATTTGACTTTTGAATGTTTTTTATATAGTTCACCAGGCTTGTTAGGTGTTCTTTTACATTTGGGTTGTGGTACACATCTTTCTTTAATTGGGCTATGCGTCTTTTGCAAGATAGTGGTGGAAGTAATCTGTCATTGTGACATACAATTCCTGTGATGAGAGGATTCTTCGTTTTATAACAAGTTTTCTTGTGGTTTATCTTGAAACCATGTTTTGATATAATTTTTATAAAAATTGGCGCAATATCTTTGAAATCACTTTTTGATGATAGGGTGATATCATCAACAAAGGTTGAGAACTTAATATTGTGCTTTTGGGCTAATAATTCTATATCTTTACCACAAGGCTTGAAAACGAGGTTTGCAATTATTGTGGAGGTTGAAGCTCCTTGTGGAAGTTGGTGGCTATATGTTGTTAATTTCGTTAATATTCTTGCTATAGAGGGTGTGCATCCTTCACGTAAAAACATGTCAAAAACTTGTTTGTTTGATATATTAGGGAAAAAGGATTTTATATCTGTAGTGAAAACATATTTGTTTCCTTGATGATAACGAGCGTTTTTGATGTTATTTCTACCTTGAATGCCACCAAATGCATACTCTGGGAGTTCTGCATTGTTTTTAAAAAATATGTAAAGATTTTGTTGAATTTTTTTTAATTTTTTCGAAACATTGAAGAGAATACGTTTCTCATTGGAATCATCTGATGAAAGTTTGCCTTGTTTTTTGCGAGCATTTTTTTTCTCTTTAGTAAAAGAGTGGTAATAATTATCAATGTTCTCTATTATATATTCGACACGTGCCTTTGGGGTCTTTAATATGTGGTAGAGATGTTTCTCGTTTGTTATCATAAAAAAAGAAATTAGAGAGCACGGTTAATTCTTGTCAAGAAATTGTTTTATAATGTCCCAGAGAATTTGTAGTAAAAAAGTCATGAGATTAAATCTTATATCCGATTTCTCTTTCTCTTTATTAGCAATTCTTTGGGCTTTTCTTGAAGAAGAATTCACCGATGAAGAGCAATGGAGGGATTTGTGCTTAGCCTTCTTCCCTCTCTTTGAAGGCTTTTTTTTGTTTTTTGCCATAGCAAATTGATTTTAAAAGTTTTGTGGCAATATTGCCATGTGCTTCAATCAATATGCCATACTAAAATCTGCTATGTACATTGCCTTCTATTGCTCTCTAGTTTCATGTGCTTTAAAAGCACTTTTTTGAACGTGAAAAATTAAAGTTCTTAAATGGAACTTATCAATAATTCAGCAGCCAAACAACCATAAGGGTGCGATTATCGCTTTAATTTTCTAGCAGTATCTTAGTAAAAAAGCCTTCTTCAGTCTGTCATACAGCTAATACATTGCAAAGTTACAAATTTTATTTTATTTAAAGAAATATTTCTTAATTATTTAATAGGGTGTTCAGTTCCGTGTTCCAAATTTAACTCACTTTTAGAGAGAATTAGATTGGGGCAATATTTGATTGAGATTGAACATGGGAAAATTTTAGTGCCATAAATAATCTACATAAATTTTAGAAAAAATTATTTCTGCAGCCTGTCAAAAGTTTTCTTATAAAGAATTAAAAAAGTCTTTTACTTTCTTTGCCATCAATTTTCTTCTCAATTCAAGAAAACGTGTATAATCTTGCGCTTCCATTTGAATAACCTCTTGTGGTATACAGTTTTCTGAAAGATTTTCTAAAAGTTCTTCCATTGTGGTCATATTAGTATATTCTGACTCCTTCCCTTGTTGAATGGCTTGGACAATTTCGCCAAGATAAGCCTTTGGGGATTCCTTTCCTACAGCAATATTTACTGGTTTATTCAAATAAACATAGTTAGCCACCTGATTGTAGATTATAGTGGAATTCATGTTGTTGTCTTTAAGATATTGTCGTGGGAAAATATGATGAATGTCAGCAGAACCAAGTAAGTCACGTACCTTAGTCCCCACACTGAGGAATGATGCATCAACGCTTTTACATTGGGCTGCAAGATAAACATTGAAAGAGGGTGAGTTTGAGGCTGTGGTTTCCAAATATTGCACATAAGTGACATCCCAAAATGTATCAGAAATATTTGCCATTACCTCGTCATAATATTTGAGGAATCCCTTTTCTCTTATAGCTCTTAAGTCGGCTTCCATTGCTGTTTCAGGACTTGAGGCATATCGGCCTGTGATGACTGACATAACATACCATTTCTGAACATAATGAGGCACTTTAAGCTTATCGATTGTCTTGTCATTTCTAAGGCGAAGAAACAGCATATAAGCAAAGTCTAATGACATTCTTCCCTTAACCAAACGATTACTGATAAATCCTGCTCCTTTCAGACATTCAATAAACTGCTCATACAAAAATTTATTAAAAACATCTTTGATGCCTTCGGTAAGTTTCCTAAATGTGTCTTCCATGATGCTCTTCTCGTATCGCCTGGTCTCAAAATTACGACCATGAAGAAGATCTGTCAGATTTGCCATTTTCCCTCTATAATACTTCGACATGAATGCTATTCTTAGGACATCGTCAAAGGTTAAGTTGAAAAGGTGTGTGTCGGCATTGGCTAACCATTTTACCATCGTATAATACTCTGAAGAAACAAAGTTATGATCCTTTTCAATAAGATTTATAAAATTGTGGTTAGCATAGAGATGACAAAAATAGTCGATAGCCTTTCTCAAAATGTTGCCACCGAATTCTTCATCGGCTGCTATTGTTGACATAACAAAATCAGCCTGTGTGAGTGATGCACCTTTACTATTAATTCGAATAAAGATTTCTGTCACTTTATCTATGGTAAGTTCTTTATCGAGATTAATAACGCCTATAGGGGCATTTTTTATGTCGCGGACTTTTTCTAATAAGGTGTTTAGCTTACTTTGATCCATTTCGGGATTCTCAGCACAGAACTTTGGAATAAAGTCAAATGAATTATAATTATCAGCAAAAAGTACACTGATGTCTTTTACCCATTTACGATCTTTCAGGATTGCCGCACTTTGAACTTCAAAACATGGTTCTCCTATAGCGGCAGCATAGGGATTGAAGGCTATTTTGTGAATCTTCTCCTTGAAATCTTTGTCGATTATCTGTAGGCCTACAATCGATGTCATGAGGGCTGTTATGCGTTGTTGACCGTCAATCATAATTTTCTTACCTATGGTTTTCTCTCCATTTTTATCTACAGTGTCTGGATTTTGCCAAATGATTAAATATCCAATCGGATAACCATTGTAAAGAGAGTCAATTAGATCGCGAATTTGATCACCTTTCCAAACAAAAGGACGTTGTATCTCAGGAATGGCTATTTCTTTGTTCTTAATGTATGAAAGAACATTGTTCACTGTTAAAGGAGTTACTGAATATTGTGGCATAATATTACTGTTATCTTTGTAGGTTCAGCTTGCAGTTCTAAAATTAGCTCTCTTTTTGTATCATTTTAGATTGGGGAGTGATATTCAGATTATAGAGAGCATGTTTGCTTTGCAATAGTTTCGGGAATTACAAGTTTTTAGAGAACTAAGTATTTTTTCTATTCTTTCTTTTGTTGCCTTTAGAAAAAAATATGGGACGTGTTAAGAAATTGGATTTTTTTAACATGAAAACTATATTCAACGCTAACGTTAACGCTAACCTTAACTGTTTCTTCTTTTTCTTTATTGTCAACCTTAACCTTGACTTTAACCTGTTATTAGTGCAGTAGTTTTAGAATGGTCTCTGGGGAAGCGAGAAGTTTTGTAATAGCACAAAGCCCAACACCCATGTCTTTTAAACTTGCTCCCAACAAATATGTATTATCGTCAATTATCAGAAAGCGATCGTGACTTTTATGTGGCAGTTGTACATAGAGAATATTAGGATATTGTTCGTTGTGTTTTTTGAGGTCTGTAAGGAACTGTTCATTATATCGAGTGTGAATTGTGGCGGAAACGCCGTCACCTCTTTTAGAGAGCATTGTTAAAACACGGTCATCCACGAAATTATCTATAAGGACAATCTGTTTTTTTGCACTCCTAACTAAATCTGACACATATGACCATGCATCCCATACGCATCCCGTTTGAAAGATTTGCTCAGGGATTAGTTTTGGAGTTCTTCTTTCAATATTATCAAGAATTTGTTCGATCTTTTCATCTGTTTCTGTTTGATGACGCTCAAGATGTGAAATACGCATAATTATTCCAGCATTCTGGGTCATAAAACGGCGCATAGCAACAAATGCATCAATAATACGGATGCTTGTATATATGGCTTCCTGAGTGCTCAACACTGATGGTAGCATAGATACTCCGAACTCTGTAAAAGCATATGGCATTGATGAGGAGTGCTTCAGGCTTTTGAACCGGTCACAATTTGTGACCAGTTCCGATGTTTCGTCTTTTGTCAGTTGAAACCTATATCGGTCAGGGAAACGCTGAATATTTCGTTTAACTGCTTGGTTTAGTGCTTTTGTTGTCACACCAAACAGTATAGCTATAGTCTTTGTCTATCAGCACTTGCTCGTCCCTGACAGTAAGAATCATTTTCTCTATATCGTATTGAGACAAGAATGTTTCTTTTGAAGAAGAAAGTTCTGTTTTTTGTTCAGACTTCAACTGGTCACAATTTGTGACCGGTTTAAAACTTCCTTCAATGGGGTATTTGTTATTTTCCATTTTTAATCCGAGTGCTGGTTTACTTTTTTTTTAACGAAAACGATTTTGATGGAAGAGGTTTGAGAGGTTTAAGGAGTTTAAGTGGTTTAAAAGGTTTAAGGAGTTTAAGTTTTTTGACCTTGACCTTTTTTCAACGCTAACGTTAACCGATTGAAGGAAGACGGAAGAGGGAAGACGTCCCGTTGAGGGGAGGTGCAGTTTCATCCCGTTAAGCTGGTTGGATAATCGTTCGGGGATTAAAGTGTTTGGTGGATATGATTAAAACTGCACTCCGAGGAGACTTTGTGCGAATTTTTTGAAGGACAGGCACTTCCCTGATTTGATGAGCTGTAAATAGTTTTCTTTAGTCAGGTGTGACATGATTGTGGAAATGTTGGATTGGTGCTTGTCGTATTGTTTTCCTACGGATGCATATAATTTACTCAGTTCATGAGCGGGGTGAAATATTGTTTTCTCTGGGTCGGACTTTAAATCAAGTCCTGTTTGATTCTGGATATTTTCTATTGTAAGACGACTGTCGATGAGCTCCAGAAATTCGCACATTCCCAGCAACCAGGCTTCGGTTTCCATGATAGCGAAGTGAAAATCCACTATTTCTGTATCTGGTTGGTTTTGGAGAATTTGCCTTACTGACTCTATGTATTTTTGATTTATTTCTTCTTTAATAACATGTTCTTGGGCGTCGTGAATGTAATCTTTGCTATACATATCTCTTAATCCCATTACAAGTTGGAAACCTTGGTTTTTTAGTAATTTTAAACGGTGAAGAATGCTGCTGAGTACGGATCTGTCATTCCCAACATTCACTATCATGAAATAATTATCGCTTGATAAATCTCCATATTTATATTCGGCATCTCGAGATTCATTGTTTCGGAGGTGGTAGCGTGTAAAACCAACAGCATTGGCGTTGTAACCATACCAATTCTTCAGGAATTCCCTTACAAAAATCAGTTCTGTCTGCCCTTCAACAAAAACAGCCAATTTACGTTTTACCATCTTATTCGTTATTAGAGAGAAAGTTTGAAGAGAGAATGTCGAAATTGCTTAGACCTGTTCTTGCAAATTCTTCAAATAACTCTTTTGAGTTTTTGTTGTTCCGGCTATCAACTATATTACCTTTTCTTGTTAATATATTCCAATAGTCTAAACTGATAGTGTCGAGGAGAAAACTGTCGTTTGACGTTACAATCAGTTGGATATTGTTGGATTTGCAATAATCAAACAGGATTTGTCCCAATTCGGATGAACGTCTGTAGTCCAGCCCTTCTCCCACGTCGTCTATAATCAGGCATCTAGCTTGAGACAGGGTTGAGAAATATAACATGTAATTGAGTATGCAAAACACACGGAACATACCATTTGACAAATCGAATGGGGAAAGGGGAACCGGGACTCCATTCTCATAAATAAGGAGGGTTTTAGCTCCGTTCTCCCTCTCTGACTCTATGATGTTTGCGATTGGGTAACCTAAATCACTCATAAGTTTTTTTAACTGATTTTTTTGAGAGTCAGAGAGTTTTGAAAACATTTCAGGCAGAAGCGGTTCTCTGGATATGGCGTAGGGGCTTAGCGATTTGGGAGATGTGGTAATGTTGCTGAAAATGAATAGTGAAGTGTGCTCTGCCCACCCAATGATTTCCTCAATCTCAGGATAGCGCTTTGTGTCTCTTCGGGTTTGTATGATTAGTTTTCCTGAGGGGGGGTTGATTCTGTCCCCGTACATTTTAGCGGAGAACAGTTCTCTTTGGATAAGAGTCTCTCCTTTGACTCTTAGAATTTCTGATCGTATCTCTCCGTTAAAGACTTCGAATGAATATTCCAGGGAATTTCCGTTTCTCCAGAATAGTGAACATTCGAAATTGTCGAGACTAGACGGACCTGCACCTCTTATAAAACTAGCCACGTTCCCTATGGCGTGTATCGTGCGGGATTTACCGACAGCGTTCATGCCTACAACTAGATTTTGCGTTCCTAATGACAGGTTTGTGAGTGTCCATCCAGTTGAGTCTTTATAATAAAAATCTGATAAAAACATATGTTTTGTGATTTTGTGACTTTACTGTTTATGAATTTTGTCCTCTATAGAGCCATTTTTAGTGGTTATTTCCTTTTTGGAAAGAACCATATTATGGAATTCTCCATCAGCAGCAGTTGTCAAATAATTTTTGACAACTGGAACTTCTTTTAACTCATTGTCTTTGAGAATGTTGGCTATGTAGTGGCTTATGGTTTGCTTTGAGGTGGCAAAAAGTTCTGCCATCTGTTGCTGATTGAGCCATATTTTGCCGTCTTTGGCATATAGAGCTACAGATGCCTTTCCGTCGACGGTATGGTATATGATGATGCTATTGTTATTGTTTGGCATGATGGAAGAGGGAAGAGGTCCCGTTGGGGGGAGAGGGTTGTGATGGTAGATGGAAGATGGAAGAGGGAAGACATCCCGTTGAGGGGAGGTGGTTTATTGATGGAAGAGGGAAGATGGAAGACGTTTATGATGGAAGATGGAAGAGGTTTAAGGGGTTTGAGGGGGGTCACTTTTGTAGGAAATTTAAAACTATGCGCTTCTCATCATCGTTCAAATCTGATATTAAACGTATAATCTTATCTATATTCATCTCCTTGTTATCTGTAGATTTAGTTTTTAATAAACCTTTTCCAAAGTCTGTTAAATAGTATTTCTGAGTAGGACTTTTGGGAGAATCGGGCTGAGTCATTGCAATCATTCCTTCGGTGATAAGAGGATCTATAAACTTCTTCTTAAAGTGTGTTGGGTCTTTTTGACCACAAAACAGCCTCATTTCTTTTGCAGAGAGAGGAATCATCATTTTTTGAAGTAGGTCAATTGTCTTAGGAATACTCAATGAAAGCTTTGTGATTACTTGATGGCTACTTAGTGGTAGCTTGGTGCTTGCTTGCTCATTCCTCTGATATACTTCATCAATAACATCCTCTCTAGTGCCGTATTCTATGGAGTATAAGATAGTCGCAAACTGAGTCATAGTTGATCTGAATACAGGATTTAGTTCTTCCTTGAAACCATCTAGTTCTTTTGTCTCATTACAGATACGCTTCAGCCCACTGCCTCGCTTCTCCATATAATCTAGTTGCGCCATCACGTCGGCCAGAATTGGATTTCTTCTATTTGATGAAACTTCATCAACAGGTATATCTTGCACAATTTGACCGCTATACATTCCTCCCGGTGAAGTCACGGCAATTCTGTCATCATAGATATCTAAATGAACCTCGCCACCCATTATCGTATAATCACGGTGAATAAAGTGGTTTACCATTGTCTCCAGCACAGCCCTCTCTGCATATTCTGGCTTGTTTTTTCTGCCATCAGGCAATTTTTCCCATCCTTTTCGTGTGTTCGCCTTCACAAAAGCCATTGCTTCTCGGAGTAATAGTAGGATATTTCCTTTGAATTCCGCATCGTTGATAGCATCATTTTTTTCCAGACCATCCCATCTGGTGCAATAAAGACGTGACTGACTTAACCAACAGTCATCAGTAAACAGTGCTCCTGCATTGGTAAGATATCCGTCACCAGTCACTAGGCCGAATGATAAGAGATACTTTTTGTCCCAATCTTGGTGGGTGCGCTCCTTGAAGGTGTTTGAAAGTATCGTGAACGAATGGTCTTCTATCAGTTTATTCGTACGTAAAGAGTCAAATGTTCTGTTTGAACCTTTAAGGACTAGCCTCACCATCTGCTCTGCTGTTGCGGGCAAACTCTCGTCACCGTTTCGAAGAAAAGCAACCCGTTGACCGTCACCTACATAATAGTACGGAGTATAGAAACCCTCCTTTACCTTAAGTTGTAATACGTGTTTCCCATCCATTTCCTGCGGAATTATCTCCACATCCGGCAGTGGATCCATATAGTCACGAATTTTCGAACTGATAACTTCCGTAATATGCTGAATATTCTCCACACCCCTTATAGCACCATTGTTGTCTACGCCAAAAAATAAAGAACCACCCATAGTGTTAGCAAAAGCACTTACACTTTTTAGCCAACTTTTGGATTTCTTTTCTTCAAGCATCAACTTGAAGTCATAAGCTGAACATTCGCTGATTAATGAATTTAGTTCCATTATTTAACCATTGATAGTTTTTGTGGTTCGGAGTTTAGTAGTTTTAATATGGTGTTCCTGGAGCCTGGGGGTGAGCTGGGAGGTTTAGTAGGGTTAAAGGGTTAAAGGGGTTTGAGTCTATTTGTCGGACTCTTCATCCATTAGTTTTTTTAGCTCTTCAATATTTGGGAGATATTGCTGAAATTGTTCTGGCATATCGGAAAATGTTTTGTATGTGGCTACGCCCATGGGTTTGTTGTAGTCGCGAACTGCATATTCGGCGTATGCTTGATTTGCTGTTTTACATAAGACTATTCCAATGCTTGGATTCTCATGAGGTTTACGAACTTTATCGTCGAGGACTTGCAGATAGGCGTAAAGCTGTCCTAAATAAGATGGTTTGAATTTACCGACTTTTAGTTCGATAGCCACTAATGCATTGAGCTCACGGTTGAAAAAAAGAAGATCGCTCCACATTTCTTCTCCATAGATTTCCAGATGGTATTGATTTCCCACGAAACAGAAATCTCTTCCCAAAGTCATGATAAACCGCTTGATATTATGGATGATACGTTTCTCTACTAACCTTTCATCCACGTCTTCCTCTTGGGCATCAATATCCTCAACATTAATGAAATCCAGCAAATATTCGTCCTTAAACATTTTAATGGCTTTCAATGCTTGGTGTGTTGAATTGATTGTTTGAGGGAAGTTGTTAGATGCTGTATGGTCGGGTTTGGGAATACCTGTCTTCAGAATATTTCTCAGCGTATATTTATCCCATTGGTGAACAACAGTTTCGTGAATGCAATACAATACGTCGTTAATATCTTTTGTTTTATGAAGAATCTCCAAGTGGTGGGAGAAACTGATGCCTAGAAACTCTTCTCGATCGATTTCGGTCGCCATTGGCGACCATTTCTGTAATGAAAAATGGTCGTATGTGATAAGGGTGTTTTCTGTTGAGGGGTTGAAATCGGTCGCCGAAGGCGATCGATTTATATAATGTCTCCAGAATTCAGAAAAAGTACGCATTTTCTTAATGCTTTCCTCTGAGAATCCCCCGAAGTCCAGGTAGCTCTCTTTTCAGCTGGTCGCTAATCCTTTTAATGGCACCAGTGCCCTAAGTCCCATTACGTGAGTTTGCAGAAACATAAAGCCCTACACCGTAATAAAGTGACAGTTGAGTCCCGCTTACCATCCGAGCTGCCCGTAATTGACTTTGCTCAATGGCTGATTTGATGGTTTCTACGGCAGCTTTAAGATTTGCAGGCAAATTATTTGTTTCTTTCATGGGTAAATAGGGTTTGAGGTGTTTAAGGGGTTTAAGAGGCTTAAGGAGTTTAAGGAGTTTGAGTTTTTTAACATGAAAACTATATTTCAACGAAAACGAAGACGAAAACGAAAACTTTTTTGATGGAAGATGGTTTTATGATGGAAGAGGTTTATGATGGAAGAAGGAAGAAGGAAGATGTCCCGTTGAGGCCATCCGGATAGCATAGGACACGGGAGACGGGGCATGCCCACGTCTCTACTAAACTAATGAAACCTTTTACTCAATCCTCCTATTTTCCTATTTTCTATTCTCCTATAAAACTAATAAACTGTCAACTGTCAACTTTCAACTTTCCTTCAACACTAAACTCTACACTCTACACTCTCAAGACTCAAAGGTCTCCATGAATTGAGTAGGTGTCATGATGGGAATCTGGTTTTTAGGATAGTGCCTCTTTTTATCTCTAGTAATAATGACTTCGCATCCTGCGTCTATAGCCGCCTCAAATTGCAGCATGTCCTCGAAATCTGGCATATCTGAATTCAGCGCTCTTTCGCACTGGTCGTTGTTCATCGTTGCAATTGTCAGATGAGATTTCAGAAATTTTAATCCGTTAATTGCATTTGCATATCCTACGTTTTTTCTTGCTGTATAAACGCAATTTGCGAATGTCAGTGATGTGACATAGAGATCGACTTTTCCTTTGATGCCAAGGTCAAACACATTTGATGATGCTAGAACAAAGTCGGTTCTTTGTTCAATGATATCAAGCAATATGTTAGTGTCCAGAAAAACTTTCATCAGTTGCCAAGTTTGCTGTTTAGATATTCGGTTCTTACTAAATCTCCATTGATATCGTCTTTGTATTTCCTTTTGGGTTTAGCAAACCCGATAAATTGTTGAAGACTAGGTGATAACTCCTCAATAGGCTTCAGCTTTGATTTCTTTTGCTTTCTGTCGGGCGTGAGTTGTTTAATCAAAGAACTTATAAGCTCTTCTACCGTTATTTTTTTTTCATTGGCAAAGATCTGAGCTTTGTTATAGATGGTGTTGCTTAATGTGATGGTAGCCATAATCAAAGAATATATTTTGTGATTGCAAAGATATGAAAAGAAATGGAATTAGCAAAATAATTAAATTATCGGTGACACGGGAGACGGGGCATGCCCACGTCTCTACTAAACTAATGAAACCTCTTAAACCTTTTAAACTCCTTAAACTACTGAAACTTTTGAAACCTTTTACTCAATCCTCCTGTTTTCCTATTTTCCTATAAAACTAATTAACTGTCAACTGTCAACTGTCTTCTAAAACAGATGGAAACAGGGGGGGGATGGTTTTATGTTAGGAACTGAATATAGTTTTCGGGTGTGATGACAGCACATTCTCTTACATGGTAGTTTTTTGTGAATTCTTCAGGGATTTTTGTGTTGATTTTCTTTGGATTCCATTTGAGTTCGAAAACGTTGAAGGCACCATCGATTTCCTCAATATAATCAATTTCCTTTTGCGTGGTAGTTCTCCAGAAATGGCTTCTGGTATAGTTACCGGCATAATGATTATGCTTTATTCTTTCACTAATGAAAAAATTTTCCCATAATGCTCCGTTATCATTTCTGAGGGAGAGAGGATTAAAATTTTTAATAATGGCGTTTCTGACGCCATTGTCGTAGAAATAGATTTTGCGGCTTTTTTTCAGTTCGTTTCTGATGTTTCTGCTAAAGGCAGTCAGTTGGAAAACGATGAAAGACTTCTCTAGCAAGTCAATATATTTCTCTACAGTTTTATTGTCGGACTGTACTGTTTGAGCGATTTCATTTATTGAAACTTCGCTACCCACTTGCAAAGCCAGAGCAATCAGTAATTTTTCCAGCAAAGCTGGCTTTCTGATGTTTTCGAGTTCCAAAAGATCTTTATACAGGTAGCTGCCGGCTAAATTCATTAATACCTCTTTCGTGTCCTGTCTGTGGTTCAGTACATCGGGGTATGAACCGTATATTAGTCTTGGCTCTAATGACTGTTTCAGATACAACAACCCCTTCGTGTCGAGCAGTTCTTTTGTTGAAATGGGAAACAATTTATATTCCCATTTTCTTCCTGTCATGGGTTCGTTTATCTTAGACCTCAAATCGAGAGACGACGATCCGGTCACCAGCAGTTGTACTTCCGGGAAGTTATCAATGATTCTTTTGAGTGTCAGTCCGATATTATCGGCTCTTTGCGCCTCATCTATCAAAACAATCTTATTATCGGCGATCAGCATCTGTAATTCAGCCATAGATGGTGAATTGAGAAGGTCTTTCGCTTCAGCTTCGTCAAGGTTCAGCCTTAGCACCTTCTCTGTTCGCTGTTTTAATATCTCATTGAAGAGGGTGGTTTTTCCCACTTGCCTTGCTCCAACCACAATGACGGCTTTTCCCTGGAACATTTTCTGCTCTATAGTCTGATACAGCTCACGTGTAAACATAGGAATCAAAACTTTTGTGTGGCAAAAATAGTGATTAATCTATGATAATCCAAAAAAAACGATAAAATTTTGGATTATAATCCAGAAATTTATAAGTTTTTTTGGGAATTTATTATGTTTGTGTTAACAAACCATTTTCGGCATACCAGTAAAAACATGTGGTATTAATTCTTTGTGTCACACAGAAAACATAAAAGGTCATATGGACGTTTTTGGGGGAGGGTCACACAGATACAACAGAAATACACAGAAATAGAATACAAATAAAAAACGAAAATTTATTGGATTGCATCCATTTCATGTTTGAGAAATCTGCCTATAAGCATGGCTTCTGCCAGATTTCTCAATCCATGAAATCCCAATTGTTCCAATTGAATAAATTTTCTCAATAAAAAACTCCATTACATTCCGTAGAAAAAACGTTTCACTTAATAAAAACCCATACAGGTGTGATTTCCTGATTTTGGTTGACCATTCTGGTTGTCTTAAACCTTCCAAAAGTTGACTCGGTAAAACATTAAAACTGATAATAGTTGACTAATGGAAGATGGAAGACGTTTATGATGGAAGATGGAAGATGGAAGAGGTTTAAGGGGTTTAAGGGGTTTAAGAGGTTTAACCTTAACTTTTGTCAACGAAAACGAAGACGAAGACGATTTTGATGGAAGATGGAAGAGGGAAGAGGTTTTTTGATACCAGTTTTTTGCTGAGCTAAAGCTCAGCGTGGGGGAACTAAAAATTTATTATACCTTTCGATTTCCTAATATCATGGGGAAATAGCGTTGCATCAATGAGATGACAGGAACGAAAATGATTGTCACAGTTATGGATAGCAGGAAAGTAAACAATAAATTTACAAACCCATTGGGGGCAAATTCCTTGACGACAATAAGTATCAGTCTCAACAGATGGGGATGAAATCCAAGAATCACAATTGTTCCCGACGCAATATATGATACAATTTTATGAGGACAATTATCTAATGACATGCTTATGAGAATTACTGCAGACGTTCCGGCAAATGCCCCAATTAGAAAGAGAATGAGGGAATTACCATAGCCTCCAACATACATCCATGGCGCACCATTGTATTTGCTGATGACTCCAACAACACATAGGAGAAGAGCTGAAAACAGCATCTTTTTCCATACATCAATCTCTTTGAGTGTTTGAATAAAATCTGGGGATATAGCAGAGCGAAAAAGATAGCCGCTAAGGAAAAAAGGTAGGGCGACCAAACAATTTGTAACTGCCCACGCATGATGTACACAATAAAGATGATGTATCACGCTTAGCATTATCGATAGCGCTATGAGAATAAGTGTTGAGCGCACCCCCCCAGAAATGATTTAATGTTTTGATAATCAGGAGTGTGTAAACGAACCACATCGTGCCGCAACCTGCAATACCTGTGATTCCCCCCATGTCGTGGATATTGTGGAATCCTGTTAATATAGCAAACATTGAATACCATATACCACCGTCGTAAATATGTTTGAGCCAATAGGGAATGCAATTTATTACAGAAATTATCAGATACGGAAGTGCCAGTGATGTCCATATTTTCTTTAAAAACAACTTATGTCCCACGGCATCGTTCTTTGTTAAGAATCCTGACATAAAGAAAAATAGGGGGACACTGAAAGCATAGATGAAATTGGTGGCAATATCAGGAAAAAAATGCCCCCAGACAATGAGTAGCATACCAATAACCTTTGTCCAGTCGATCCATATCTCACGTTTGTTTGCCATATTTTTATTCTTTACTCAGGTTTATGAATTTAAAAATGAACTACCTCTAATAATTTGGAATTAGGAATGAACCATGCAGAAGGGGGATTACGTTCCCTTATTCAAGTTTCAAGTTAAACATCCATTTTTAAACACAGATGGCACAGATGTGACAGATTTTCCTCAGGAATGTTGGAACTCATTATTCATTCGCCCGATTACACAGATTTCTTCTCCAATGCGATATATCAGTGCAGTTGGAATCTGTGATTAGAAATTATGATATACTCATTTATAGAAACTTGAGAAACTTGAATGAAGAGTCCACTTGAAAAAATCGTATTTAGTCTGACACCCCTACAGGGCTTGAATATAAATATCTGATTACCAAGGGGGAGGGACACCACCCATGTGGTATTATCGACCTATCAGGACTTTTTCAAGTGGGCTCAATGAATAATCGAATGCTCCATTATGACATACCCTCTTCGGTAACTTTACTTACTTTAATTTTGCTTACGGTAACCGGGGAGGGGAAACCTTATTCGTTAGTGGAGCCGTAGGCTTCGCCATATCCATATCCGTAGTCATATCCGTAACCGTAACCATATCCGTAGCCGTATTTGCCTTTTGAGGAGCCGGTGCCGTTGAGGAGGACTGCCATGTTGTTGAAGCGTTTCTCCTGGTAGTATTTCTCGACCACATCCACCATGTCGCGCTCCATGAGTCCTGCACGGATGACGAAGACGGTCATATCGGCGTGTTTGGCGATGATGCTGGTGTCGGCCACGATATCCACCGGAGGACAGTCGAGGAAGATGACGTCGTATTGCTCACGTAACTCACCAAGGAGTTTGGCGAGGTTGTCGGAGAGCAGGAGCTCGGCCGGGTTCGGCGGCATGGTGCCGATCGGGAGCACGTCGAGGTCGTCGTAGCCGTTGACGCTGGCGATCAGACTCTTCCAGTCTTTCACGCTGCCGTTGAGGTAATCTGCCACACCTTGTTCCGGGTTGCCCACATAGGACGAGAGGCTGGCTCGTCGGAGGTCGAGGTCGATGGCGAGCACGCGGCTGCCTTTCACCGCATAGCTGGCTGCGAGGTTCATCGACAGGAAGGTCTTGCCGGATCCGGCGTTGACGGAGGTGAGCATGATGACCTTGTCGCTCTTGTCACCTCCTGCCATGAACTCCATGTTGGTGCGTACCACGCGGAACGCCTCGTTGAAGACGTTGCGGGTGCCCGGTTTGACCACGAGCTTGTATTCGCTGGTTTTCGACTTGCTGCGTAGCAGGTGGCGGGTCTTCTGACGGCGTCCGCTCTGAGGGATCTCTCCGACGAACGGTGTGGAGAGATGCTCGATGTCTTTGCGTCCGCGGATTTTGGTGTTGAGGCTGTCGCGCACCTTGAGGAGTCCTGCCGGGAGAACCAGTCCTGCCAGAAGGGCGAGCGCATAGATGTTGCGTCGGCTCGGCGACGTAGGCTGGTTGGATCCGTTCGGCGATGCGATCACACGGGTGTTGTAGGCGTTGAACGCTTTGGACAGCTCGTTCTCCTCACGTTTCTTGAGGAGGTAGATATAAAGGGCCTCTTTCACACCCTGCTCGCGCTCCACATTCTGGAGGTATTCCTGCTGCTGCGGGCTTTGGGTAATCTGCTTCACGTTTTTGTTCTCCACTTCCTGAAGCGAGCCGATCTGCTGGTTGAGCGTGTTGATCTGGTTGTCGATGGAGGCGAGGATGGAGGAGCGGAGTCCGGAGAGCTGCTCGTCGTAGTCCTGCACGAGCGGGTTCTGGTCGCTGCTCTCCTCAGCCAGGCTGTTACGCTCGAGCAGCAGCTTGTTGTAGTTGGAGATCTGCGACTCTATCACGTTGGAATTGATGCCCGTGCCGACCGGCATGAGGCGGCTGCCTCCGCTCTTGGCCACCTGTCCGCGGACGAACTCGGTCATCTGCAGCTGGTTTTTAAGCTCCATCCGCTCGGTGTTCGCCTTGTTCACGTTGTCCATGGCGATGCGGGCGGTGTTCGCCACGTCGGGGATGCGGTTCTGGCTCTTGTAGGAGGAGATGTCTTTGTCGATATCGTTCAGCTCAGAGCGGATAAGACCCAGGCGCTCGTCGATGAACTTGGATGTGGAGACGGCAATCTGGTTGTTGTCCTCAATCCATTTCTCGTTATATACGTCGATAAGAACGTTGAGGAAGTCCTCGGCGCGTCGCGGGCTCACGTCGTTGCAGACGATGTCGATGACGGTGGCCATCTTGTCGTTGAGAGCGGCTCCCATACGTCCCTGCCAGCTGCGGACGGCAGCGAGGAGCGGGTAGCGGTCCACATAGATCTTGACACCTTTGAACTCCGACCGCATCTCGCCGTAGCTCTCGGTCGGCACGACAAGGAGCTTGCCTACAGGGGTGACGGCCACCTCGCCAAGTCGCACTTTCTTCTTCACGCCATCGACGATGTCGCCGTTGCGTACGAAGTCGGCCAGCGTGGCCATGCTGTCCTTCTCCAGTTCGATATTGAACGAGTAGCTCACGTTGGTGAGGCTGTCGGCGAAGAGCACCTGCACGGGCAGGTTGCGTCCGTAGAGAGTCTGCCGGCGGTAGCTGCCGTCGATGGAATATTCGATGTTGAGGTCGAGCCGCCTCACCACTTCCATGATCATGTTGTAGGACTGTATGGACTTGAGCTCGTTGTTGACGTTGTTTGCCGACGTGTTGATACCGAGTTCGCTGAGGATGTCGGTATCGGCATACGACGGTGTGTTCTCTGTCGATTTGATGAGTATGGAGGCCATACGTGTGTAGGTGGGTGTGGTGCGGGCG
>FLNU01002362.1_pt1 | contig 20696 bp, 23 predicted proteins | sample 1140361 | NCBI WGS metagenome assembly FLNU01 (sample SAMEA3878206, study PRJEB12797) | bioreactor metagenome | biome: Moose rumen | place: Sweden | collected 2011-10 | reverse complement strand
AAAAATAGTGGAGAACGTCTCCGAACTTTTAACTTTCAACTGTAACTTCCAATTATTAAATAAAACCGTATGTTATCTTATATTATAGTAGGTGTTGTGGCGTTAGTCATGGGAGCGGGAATAACTTTCCTTTTCTTCCGCTATTCGGCTAACGGCATTATCAATAAAGCCAAAGAAGAGGCAGAACTGATAAAGAAAAATAAGATTATTGAGGCAAAAGAGAAATTCATTGCACTGAAGATGGAGCATGAGAATCAGGTTGCCGCTGCTCAAAAGAAGCAGCAGGAACATGAAGACCGTCTCCGCAGTCGCGAACAGCAACTCAACCAGCGACAAGGCGAACTGCAACGTGCCCAGAACGATATCAATCAGCGTTCTCAGCAACTCGAGCAGCAGAAGCAGGCGATAGAGTTCAAGCAGAAAGAGACGGAGAAGATTCATCATCAGGCTCAGCAGCAACTTGAAACATTGTCGGGTATGTCAGCCGAGGAAGCGAAGAAACGATTAGTGGAGTCGCTCAAAGATGAGGCTAAGACTAACGCGATGGCATACATCAACGATGTTATGGAAGATGCGAAGATGACCGCCAACAAAGATGCAAAGAAACTGATTATCCAAACCATACAGCGCATTGCCTCGGAAACGGCGGTAGAGAACTCCGTGTCAGTTTTCCATATAGAGAACGATGAGGTGAAAGGGCGTATCATCGGTCGCGAGGGAAGGAATATCCGCGCTCTTGAGGCTGCCACCGGCGTAGAGATAGTTGTTGACGATACTCCTGAGTGCATCACCCTATCTGCCTTCGACCCTGTTCGCCGAGAGATAGCGCGTTTAGCTCTGCACCAATTAGTTACTGACGGGCGTATCCACCCCGCTCGCATTGAGGAAGTGGTGGCAAAGGTGAAGAAACAGGTTGAGGAAGAGATAATAGAGACAGGCAAGCGGACAACAATAGACCTTGGCGTTCATGGCCTCCACCCCGAACTGATTCGTATGGTAGGTAAGATGAAGTACCGCTCCTCATATGGTCAGAACCTCTTGCAGCACGCTCGTGAGACGGCTAATCTTTGCGCTGCTATGGCTTCAGAGTTAGGCTTGAATCCGAAGAAGGCGCGCCGTGCCGGTCTGCTTCACGATATAGGCAAAGTGCCTGATGAAGACCCTGAGACACCGCACGCACTCTATGGTATGCGACTCGCTCAACAGTTTGGGGAGAAGCCGGATATATGCAACGCTATCGGCGCCCACCACGATGAGATAGAGATGGAGACACTGCTTGCTCCTATCGTACAGGCATGTGATGCTATATCGGGGGCTCGACCCGGCGCAAGACGCGAGATAGTGGAGGCATATATCAAGCGGTTGAACGATCTGGAAGACCTTGCACGCACCTACCCCGGAGTCGTCAAGACCTACGCGCTGCAAGCCGGTCGCGAACTGAGAGTCATAGTAGGTGCTGATAAGATGACCGACAAAGAAACGGAGTTACTCTCATTTGACCTCGCAAATAAGATCCAGAACGAGATGACCTACCCCGGACAGGTTAAGATAACCGTTATCCGCGAGACCCGCGCCATATCTTACGCTAAATAGTGGAGAACGTCTCCCGAACGTTCAATAAAATAAAGAGGCGGCTTATAAGCCGTCTCTTTTTCGTAAGAACGTTCGGAGACGTTCTCCACTATATCTGTCAGTAGATAGTTACTCTTGATTGAGTGTAACTCTCTTGAAGTCGCAAACGGTAATGCCCTCTTTCTTGAGGATATCCTTTACAAGAGATTTATCTTCTGCCATGACATACTGCTGCTCAAGAAGCGTTGATTCCTTAAGGAATTTCTGCAGACGACCTTGTGCGATCATCTCAACCTTCTTCATATTGATCTGCGCCTCTGCCTGAGCAGGAACGGTGGCACGGATATTCCGTGCTTCTGCTGCCTGCTCCGCGGTGAGCCAGCCTTTGGCCGTATTACTCTCGATATGGTCATCAGAATCAGCGTGTGCGGGGTTAATACCTGCTTTTTTGAGCGCATTCTCTACTGCTTTATTAACCTCATCTTGTTTAGTTTTCTCTACCGCAACAGCGAGTTCATGATCTTTAACCTCTTGCGCTACCAACTCAGCACTGACAGCGATAGGTGCCATAGCTGCTACCTGCATAGAGATACCGTGTACGGTCTCCTGGTTGGCATTCGGCTCTGCTACGGCCACGAGTGCCGACAACTTATTGCCGAGGTGGTTATAAGCATCAACCTTTTGTCCGCGAAGGAACACATAATCGCTCAGTTCCATCTTTTCACCCGTAACGCCGGAGCGCTCGGTAACGAGTTCTGCGATAGTCTTGCCATCGATAAGTTCGTTCTTGAGAGCATCAAGGTCAGCGGGCTGACGATCCATTGCCACATTAAGTATAAGCTTAGTAAGTGCAACGAAATCGGCATTTTTTGCGACGAAGTCGGTCTCACACTTAAGTGCGATGATAGCAGCGAATCCATTTTCTGCCTTTGCGAGAACGCATCCTTCTGATGCTTCTCTTTCTGAGCGCTTAGCGGCGATAGCCTGTCCGCGCTTACGAAGCAAATCTTTTGCCTGCTCAAAATCACCGTTAGCCTCTTCAAGTGCTTTCTTCACATCCATCATACCTGCGCCGGTGATGTCGCGAAGTTTCTTTATGTCTGCTAATGATACTGCCATAAAATATTTACAATTTATTTATTTACAATTTTTTGAACGTTCGGAGACGTTCTCCACTATTTTATTCATTTGCGGTTGCCTCTTCCTTCCCTTCTTCTTCAGGTTTGGCTTCTGCTACTTTCTCCACTTCCTTCGCGGTGTTAGCCTTGCGGACTCTTTGCCTGCGCTCCTTTGGTGCCGGTGCCTCGTTGTTTTCGCCCTCTGCCTGTGCAACGGCTGCAGACTCATCAGCCTTCTCTACCTTACGCTCTTCAAGTCCTTCCTTGATAGCGTCACAAATAGTATGAAGTATTATCTCAATTGAAGATGCGGCATCATCGTTAGCTGGAATAACGAAATCGATATTCTGCGGATTAGAGTTAGTATCAACAATAGCAAAAACGGGGATACCTAAACGATTAGCTTCAGCGACAGCGATATGCTCTTTCATAACATCTACGACAAAGAGTGCAGCGGGCAAACGCGTAAGGTCAGCAATCGATCCGAGGTTCTTTTCGAGTTTCTCTCTCTGACGAGTGATTTGCAATTTCTCACGCTTAGAGATATTATCGAAGGTGCCATCGGTCATCATCTTATCGATGGTTGACATTTTCTTAACGGCCTTCCTGATAGTGGGGAAGTTAGTAAGCATACCTCCTGCCCAACGCTCAGAGATATAAGGCATACCTACTTCCTGTGCATACTGCGCAATGAGGTCTTTACCTTGTTTCTTTGTTGAAACGAATAAGATACGCCGCCCTGATTTAGCAATATTCTTCATTGCTTCTGCAGCCTCGTCAAGTTTAATGGCTGTCTTGTTGAGGTCGATAATGTGAATTCCATTACGCTCCATAAAGATATAGGGAGCCATAGCGGGATTCCATTTGCGCTTGAGGTGCCCGAAATGGCAACCTGCTTCAAGTAATTGTTCAAATGTTGTTCTCATTTTTTGAAATTAAAAAATTAAATTCTATCGAACATTAATTAACCGAATTTCACGAACCGAAGTCCGGGCAGAGCCCTAAAGTCGAAAGACTTTCTTGAACGTTCTCAAATGTTCTCCACTATTTAATCAGGTCGATTAGCGTTCGGTATTGATTATTATGAATTAATAATATATTTCTGCCATACGGGAGCGAAAATAACAATAATTGAACATTGAGACGTTCTCCACTATTTAGTATTTCGCCAAGCGAGAACTGCTTTAAGTAGGCAGAAACAACTGCGAGGTAGCCGTTTGAACGTTCTGAGACGTTCTCCACTATTCAATAAGGATCGCCGCAGTTTTATCTATCGAGTCAAAACAAAATGTACGGAAGCGGGCAACTATTTAAGTCTGAACATCCGAAGACGCTCTCCACTATTGAGAGACGCTAAAAAATAGCGTCTCTACCGGAATAGCGTCTCTACCGTTGCTCTTTCGCACATACATTAACGCTTCGAGAACTGGAAGTGCTTACGAGCCTTCGGTTGTCCCGGTTTCTTACGCTCAACCTCACGAGCATCTCGGGTCATAAATCCGGCAGCCTTCAAAGCGGGCTTATCCTCAGGATTAATTTTCACTAATGCTCTGGCGATAGCGAGTCTGAGAGCCTCAGCCTGCCCCTTGAAACCGCCGCCATCAAGATTAACCTTAATGTCGTATTTCTCTGCGACACCAAGTGTATTAAGAGGCTGCTTAACTATGAATTGGAGAATAGAAGACGGGAAATATTTATCGAGGTCGCGTTTATTAATGGTAATCTTACCGCTTCCTTCGCTAACGAAAACGCGTGCAACAGCTGCTTTACGTCTTCCAAGTGCATTTATTACTTCCATTGTGATTATGCTTATTTAAGGATGTTTATGTCAATTACTTGGGGTTGCTGTGCCTGCATATTATGCTCTGCACCATCAAACACATAGAGGTTGGTAATGAGTCTGTTTCCAAGGCGATTCTTAGGCAACATACCCTTCACTACTTTCTTAATAAAACGCTCAGGAGATTTCTTCAACTCGATTTCCGGATTAGAGAATCGTTGACCTCCGGGATACCCTGTGTAGCGGACATAGATATGATCCGTCATTTTCTTACCCGTCATCTCAATCTTAGCCGCATTGATAACAATAACATTGTCACCACAATCCTGGTTAGGAGTGAAATTAGGCTTGTACTTACCTCGAAGAATCTTAGCAATCTTCGAACACATACGACCGAGGATTTGACCCTCAGCATCGACGACCACCCATTTCTTCTGCGCGAGCGCATCTTCGCGACTCACCGAGATGGTCTTTTGGCTTAATGTTTCCACTGTTCTTTAATTTTAGACCCGGCCTATAGACATCTTTATGAAGCAAATTTGAACGTTCGGAGACGTTCTCCACTAACCTTCACTATACAACCGAGCGAATTTATAAAAAATATCATTATTTTGCAAATTCTGACAATCAGAACCCACAAAGCAATTGCAAAGATACTGCTTTTTTTTATATTAGCAAAGAAAAAAATAAAAAAAATGCGCTAACGTCCTTCTATTCTCACTTCGTTGTAGCCTTCATGATATGGTCCGACGGGGACATAACGCCATGTTACCTGTTCGCCCACATTGAGGATAGTATAAAAGGAATTATAATAATGATCCTCCATCTTATCGAGACGAAGGTAAGTAACATTTTTGAAATTAGTAATATTGCGGTGGTGTGAATGTCCTTGCAAGACTATATCCACATTATTGCGGGCAAACAGATCTGCTATTTCGAGCGTTTCCTCGATGGCAAAATTGGAGGTATGACCTTGCGACTGGTCAATTTTCCAGAAATGCGTATGTGTAAAGACAATTCGCTGCCTTAAATCTTCCGTTTTCTTCGCTTCAAGCAGACTATCAAGCCACCGTGTCTGCTTATTTCCTAATGTTCCGTCTGAGGAGTCAAGACATATATAAAGGTCGTGCTTACCCGATGGCGTTTGGACTATAAAATAATACGATGAAGTCTTCCAATAATCGCGATATATGCTCCATTGCCCGAAATAGATATCGTGATTTCCGGGTGTAGCATACACTTCTCTACCTGCTGCTCGCATCTTATCTATAAATGTCATAAACTTCGGGTAATTACCCTGCGCATTAATCATATCTCCAATGCACAAGCAAAATGGGGCGGCAGTAGTATCAGCGAGGTAAGTTGTAGTGAAAGTATCGAGATTAAAGACAGTCTTATCTACATGAACATCAGTGAACACATAAAGAGGATACTGTTCACTTGCCACCTTCAATGTATCTATCGTCTTTGTTGCATTATACGCCTGCGACTGTTCAAAACGGGTATCGGCTCCGTCAGACATAGTATAAAACATTCCAAGTAGATCGAGATTGCCGCTACAGGAGACAAAGCCAAGGACATAGAGACAAAGGGTAATGAGCACGGAGCAAAAAGGAAGCGGGCGAAACCCTATATTGTTCTGACGCATAGTATTAGAATTTATAAGCAAAACCGAGTTTAACCTTAACGCCGTAGAAAGAAGCGTCTAAATGAAACATTCCCGTGGGCTTGCACCATAGTTGAGCGAGCAAGCGGAAATGCGATGCCGGATTATATTCGTACTCAAAATTTGACTGTGGAGGGAAATCGTAGTAAGCACAGATAAAGAAAAGCGGTTGCCACATCCGCTCATACTGCAACTCCGAATAGTTAGAAAAGCCGAAATACACATTCCACCTCTCACATAACGGTCTTACATTAACAGAAATACGATACAGCAAGTTGAACGGGTCGATAACATACGAGTCGTTGGAGTTCCAAGTCCTGCGGTACGGCGCAAGTGTCTGCGTGAAGCAGCCCAGTTGCAGGCTCACATAGTCCATTCTATATCCGAGACTGAGTGCCCCGACAAAGTCGTGTGTTGCTGTTCGCCGAGCAGACGTATAAAGCAGAGATGCATCAACAAACATCTCTCCGACAGGGAGCGCAAATTTAGGGCGAAGAGTAGCGGAAAGAGTGTAGCTATCGGAAGATAAGCCTTCTGCCTCGGCTTCCATTTCCACATTAGGGTTGAGCGGCAAGTAGGCCTTCAGTTCACAGCCGCCAAAATGCTGCCAAGTAGTGGAAAAGCCATACTCTCCGAGCACCGAAAGAGAATAAGGCCGCTCATAGGCATAAACAGAAGATGGAATTAAACCAAGTACCAAGCTACAAAGCACCAAGTACCGAACAAGTCGGAGATCTTTCATAAGTCGAAAGCCTAATTACTAAATTATTCAAGAGCGGTAGCAGCCGACGAAGCTGTTGCGTCTCTGAATGTTTGTCATCAGAATTATCGGAAATCTGCTCGGGAGCGGGCTCACTTAAGTCTGAACGTTCGGAGACGTTCTCCACTATTGCATCTTCTGCTACCGGCATTTCGGATTGAGCTACGGCAGCGGGAGAAACGGGTTGTTCTGCAACTTGTGGAGCAGTCGCGGACGGCTGAGGCTTCTGCAGATACTTGCGATAGGTGCGGGCGTAGATGGCGGGGAAGCCTGCTGCTATATTTTGATACTGAGCAAAGAATTGCTGATCGCTCATCTTTTCTGCTTTCCAAAGATTATATATTCTGTAATATTGCGCATTTATCTGCTTCTCTGCCTTTAAGGAGCAAGACATCATTGAGGGATGACGCTTTTTCCCGAATAGGATAGTACTCAAATGCAGATAATGCTTACCGTTGCTAACGGGGTCTGGGAATACATGCTCCATTTTTATCTGCATTGCCATATTAGCAAGTGCCGCAGTAGAGTCATTCTCCGTCCGCTTCAATGCCTCGGGCAAGCGGTCTTGGTCACATACAAGGGCGGGTAGTGCAACGGCGCAGGCGGGATAACCGAGAACAGTCCACATAGCCGGTCCTTCAAAGACAACAGCGGCAGAGGTAGTTCTGCTCGGAATGAAATCTTGGTCAACAACGATTCCCGCCGGCGGGCAATAGCCTTCTGCATAGCCTAATATCTCATGTCGATAGGAACGAGCGAGGTGGTTGAACATCCATTGATGATTGATATCGATAGGCTGGTGAGTCCAGTGATCGTTAAGGTCATGCATAGCGGCATCAGCAGTCAGATAACGCTCGTAGCCTTTATATTCGTCCATCGTTCCTGCAAAAGCGAAGTTAGTCTGCACACGGTAGCCTTGCCCCTCTTCGTTAACGTCATACACCACGTATCTCCAATTATTCGCCTCTACATATATAGCGCCACCCGCATTATCCAACAGCGCGAAATTAGCCTGAATACCAAGCGGATGAACTAAGGAATCGAGCATATTGAGGAAGTCGGCAACGGTAGCACAAGTCGAGAGTGCCCGATACATTATCCTACCTTCCATATCTTTGATTTCCAAAGAGGGAAGTGTATCAGGGTTAGCAGCGATAGTATCGCGCCAAGCAGCAAGTAATATATTGAGCGAGTCGATAGCGGCAGCCTCGTATTCCAACTCCCGCTTCAACGAGTCTAAATCGTTGTTATAACGAACTCGCAATGTGTCGGCAAGAATGAAGTCCTTCTCCTTCTTGAGATTTTTAATCTTAATCTGAGTTTCGGAATATTGTTTGGCGAAACGAAGAGAGTCTTTTTTGTGGTCTAACAACTCTGATTTATATTCTGCTGTTAGGGAATCTTCTTCAAAATTATATACCTTATTATAGCAGATAGCGAAGCCAAAATTGTTAATGCCTGCCCACACAACACCTGAATCGGGCGCACAAGAGGCATACTCACCTTCATACTTCACTGTATCATTCAGAGCATCAACGATACCTACAAAAGCTACACTATCCTCCTTAAACCACTGCACTCGACTATCAGGGCAATCGGTATCCCTCAGATTGAACATCAGCGGCAAGCCCGACTCCGTACGATTGGCGGATATAATAACAGAAGTTGAGGCGGATAAGCAGGTAGATCCGATTAAGAATACAAACAAAAAAGAAAATTGCAAAAGCGAGTAAAACTTTTTCATAATTTGGAAGTTAGTGACACTGCCGCACATAGAGGCACAAAGCAGTTCGTTTTTGCAAAATTAAGCATTTTTTTGTATATATCCAAAAAATGTGCTAATTTTGCAAAAAAAAATGATATTCTTATAAATAACTAATATTATGGAACGGACAAAAGAAGATATAGTAAAGAACTGGTTGCCGAGATATACTGAATGTAAATTAGACGAATTCGGCGAATATATACTGCTGACAAATTTCAATCACTATGTTGAGTTATTTGCTCAGATGCATGGTGTTGAGGTGAAAGGACGCAAGTCGAATATGGCATCCGCCACTGCTGAAAACATAACGATAATCAACTTTGGCATGGGTTCTCCTAATGCTGCACTTATAATGGATATGCTTTGCGCTATATCACCGAAGGCAGTGCTTTTTCTCGGCAAATGCGGTGGTTTGCGAGATAAGAATAAGATAGGCGACTTCGTCTTACCTATTGCCGCCATTCGCGGAGAAGGAACGAGCAACGATTATTTCCCGGCAGAGATACCTGCTCTGCCCGCCTTCGCCTTGCAGCGTACCACCTCGTCCGCCATTCGTGACTTTCAGCACGACTACTGGACGGGTACCGTCTATACGACCAATCGTAGGGTGTGGGAATATGATTTGAATTTCTGCAACTACCTTCGCTCCACTCGTGCTCAGGCAGTAGATATGGAAACCGCCACGCTATTCACTGTCGGTTTTCATAACGGCATACCGACGGGAGCCTTGCTCCTTATCTCGGATATGCCCTTGCAAGATGATGGAATAAAAACGGCTGAGAAAGATAAAATTACGACAGCCACTTTTGTGGAAGATCACCTGAAAATAGGTATAAAATCGCTCAAATCACTTCAAACCGGCAGCCGCACGGTAAGACACCTGAGGTTTGAATAGAAGTCAGATTACCGTGCGAGCCAAAGTTCAGGATTAAGGATATCCTTATCTTTCCACACTTGGAAGAACAGAGTTGTGGAATTATCTTGATCAGGGTCGGAATAAATCTTACCTATCGCTTGTTTAGCTTTTAACTTATCCCCTTTCTTCACACTTACGGCAGAGAGTCCGGAATAGACTGTCCTATAGTTACCGTGCTGCACAATAACTGCTGTTGTTCCACCCATTACGAAGATGCTGCTCACTTCACCTTCGAATACGGCACGAGCATCGGCTCCCGTTATCGTTTGAATATAAACACCTTTATTATTAACAGTTACCTTCTCAAGAGTCGGGTGTTGCTGTACGCCGAAATGTCCGGAAATGAAGCCTTTCTCTACCGGCCACGGCAACCTGCCTTTATTCTTCTCAAAACCTCCTGCAAGCAAAGCCTGCTCTTTCGTTAGTTGCTTATTCCGCTCTATATCGCTCGCAATAAGTTCCTCTATTTTCTTATTCAGTTCATTCGCTTTCTTCTGCTGTTTCTTTTGCTCTGCAAGCAGTTGTTTCTCTTGTTTTTTGAGCGAGTTAAGCATCGCCTTTTGCTTTTTCTCATCGCGGGCAAGGTCCTGCTGTTGCTTTCTCTGCATCTTCACCGCGCTCTCCTTACTCTGCTTATTCTCTTGCAGCAATTCGTTCTGAACATCAATCTCTTGCTGAGTATTCTGTATTCTTTCCGCCAATCGCTTGCGCGAAGATTGCACGTCTTGAATATACCTTATCCGCCTGAGCATCTGCTGAAAATCTTTGGCAGAAAGGATAAAAAGCAACGGTGAAACCTGCTTTTGCGCATAGTGACTCTTTCTCACCATTTCTGCGTAATCGTCTTGCAATGATAGCAAATGCTGCTGTAAAGAATCTTTTTTATCAGACAAAGAACGCATCTCTGAATCAAGCGACAGAATTTCTCGGTCAAGCGTATTAATAAGTTGCTTTCTCTCTTTAATGTCTTTGTTCAGAAGATTAAGTTTATTGACGGTGGCAGTTTCGTTTTTCTTTGTTTCTTTCAGCATCTGCTGCGTCTTTTCCAACTCTTGCAGAGTTTTCTCACGCTGAGACTGCAATTCGTTTATATTCTGACTCTTTTGTGCATAGAGAGACGATGAGCATATAAGCGAAAGAAGGAGAATTATCGTCGTTAGCTGTTTCATTTCCCGGAAATTATAGCGTTGATAGTGGTTTTCTTATAGTTATTAAGTCGCATAGGCACAGCGTTTACATTTCCGTCAAAGGAAAGATTAGGCAGAGTTATTTGTAACTCGCCCGATAAATCGCTGCTTATATATGCAACATTGAGTGCCTGAGGAAAAAGAATGGTACTGAATAATTTATGCTGACCATACTCAATCCTCGTCTCTCCCTTATTACCTTGCATTTGAATATCAACGGATAACGGCATCAGCAAGGTTTCGTCGATAACATATTTATACACAAGTTTTCCTTCCCTTAAAGAAAGGGTCGATTTGCCCTCAGAAGAAATCGTTTCGATGTCATTATCAAGCAGATATTGTTGCTGCTTACCCACCACGAAAAGCCTACTCATAACAATTGCCTGCAAGTCATCGAAAGTGATTGGTAATCCCGTTTCCTGCTTCACTTCCACATACGTTAGTTGAACATACCTCTTATTCATCTTGTCAATCACCGTCAGTTGTTGCGGCGTAGCCTCCAACCTGAGCAGTTCAATACCCAATAGCGGCTGCACAGATACAATGAAAATAGAGTCTTTAACGAAAGTGACACTTCCATTTGCACTCATCTGCTTCTGTTCGTAATTAAGGCTGAACTTCGCCTTACCGGCAGACATCGTTACAAAATCAGGCTGAGCGGCGATGGTCTTTTCCTGAATAGTCAGAATATGCACCTTAGGCTGTTTATTGTCGGTCGTGGTCTTAACTGTTTTCTTCTTCGTGCCGCATGAGAACAGCACAAGCACAACCGACAGCAATACAAATATCTTCCTCTGTTTCATTTGAATATCTCTTGATAATGTTGCACTAATTCTTCATCGTTTTTTTCAGGCGAGTTATCCCATGCCTGCTGCATATAGAAACGGGCAAGGGTCGTCTGCCCCTGCAGATGAAGAATCCAAGCATAAGTATCTAAATATGTGGGATTATTCGGTTCACTTTTAATCGTTCTCTGACTCATCTTCTCCGCTTTTCTCAAATCCGAACCGTATAATGCAAGAGTATAAGCATAGTTATTGAGAACATACACATTCTCGGGGTTATACTGCAAAGCCTTCTCGTAATAATCGAAAGCGGAATCGTATTCCTGCCGGACTATATAGATGTCCGCAATTTGAATAATTAAGGCAATCTTATAATGCAAGTCTGTTCCATCAGGCTGCTTAAGTCCCTCCTGACAATAATATAATGCAGAGTCCTGACTCCCCTCCATCATTTGCAGACTGCTCATAATATAATACCACTGCTGCACCTCAGGTTGATGCTTTATAGCCTTATGAGTAAAAGATTTATAATCGTCAGGAGTGATAGTGGTGTCGGTTTGATAAATTGATAATAACGACTGCCATGTACTACTGTTTTCGGGATTAATATCCAACATCGTCCATAACAAAGTTTCGGCTGACTCGTTTTCGTCTTTTGCGAGATAAAAATCCACGAGATGTTTCAGCACGTTTTCGTCAAGCGGATATTGCTGTTTTAGCGAATTCAGGGCAAGAAAATACATGCTGTCGATTGCCTGCAACCATTGATAATCGTGCAGAACACCCAACTTGTAATCAACGCTTATCTGTTCGTTCTCAATCGCCTTCATCTCATATTCTGCTGCTTTGTCGGCATTGCCTACTGCGCCGTAATAGTTACTCAGCGAAAGAGCCAGATAGGGGTTTTCTGGAAAGGACTGCTCTATCTTTTGATACTGCTCAAAAGCCTGCTTTGCATTACCTTGCTGCAAGAGAGCATCTCCGAGAAAGACTTGCATATAGTAATCGTACGGGTCTTGCTTAAGATAGTTATTTATCGCGTTGTAGGCTTGCGCACTCCTTCCCAACATGGTATTGAGGCGATAGCGCCGTATCGCACCGGACATATCCACTCCGTCAATTCGGTCGATAACATCCTGCATAGCAAGAGCGTCTTTTATCTTATACTCATTAATATAAATCTGCTGAAGCACCTGCGCTGCATGACTGTTATCACTCTGACTCTTAATCTCTTCCTTTAAGGCAGCAACTGCTTTTTTCTTGTCTGCATCAGTTCCGACTTTATAATGCTGCACTGCGTAAGAATACCAATACTCGCGAGGACAAAGTCTATAAGCCTTGTCAAAATAGTGAAACATCCGCTCTTCATTGTTTAGTCCGCCATAAATAATACCTAAGTAATAGGCTGTTGCGGCATCATCAGGCTTTATATCTTCGCAATGTAGAAGCAAAGCAAGCGATTCGTCGAAGTGATCTGCATCAAAAGTGAGCATAGCCTCATAAAAGAAATACTTAAACTCCTGCTCTTTCTCCGCATTTTCCTGTTTGTCACCGCCACGCTTACTCTCTAAAAGCGGAGAACGTCTCCTAACGTTCTTTACCCCGACAGCAAACGCTTCGCAGCAAAAGCCGCAAAGTAAGACTATCAATAACATCCATATCTTGCAAGAGTACCTACGCATCACTTATTGTCAAATATTCTTATCTCTCTTTTCAAACTTATCAAGACAAATACGAACTCTTAATTCGTACCGCTATGTCCGAATCCGCCAGCCCCGCGTTCGGTTTCAGAGAGTACAGCAACTTCCAGCACCTCAGGCTGTTCGTGACCGGCGATAATCATTTGTGCTATTCTCTCGGAAGGCTCAATTATTACTTCTTCTGACGACAGATTAACGAGAATAACTCCTATTTCACCGCGATAATCAGCATCAATAGTTCCTGGCGTATTGAGCACTGTCACGCCTCGCTTGAGTGCCATACCGCTGCGCGGTCTGATCTGCGCCTCATAGCCTGCCGGCAGTTCAATATACAAACCTGTCGGGAACAACCGTCTTTCAAGCGGTTTCAACGTCACAGGCTCTGCAATACTCGTACGAATATCCATTCCCGCCGCCAACTTACTCTCATAGCGAGGCAGCGGGTTGCTTGACTTGTTTACTATCTTAATTTTCTCTAACATCACCTATTTGCTTATTTCTTTTCTTCTGTATCATAATCGGTCATTAGCTTTGTTTGATTACGGTTGTGCTTTTGATTAGATTTTTTGCCGGTTTGGATGCAATGGAGTTCCAATGCAACTTAAAAGCGGCAAATAAGATAACAAAAAGAAAGCCTTGTAAGCGCAAAATTGCATAACGACCGATTTAGGGTTAATATCTCTTCGGCACTAATACTTTTAGTCCATTGGGAACAATCTCAATATCAATCTCTGCCGGCATCTCAACCGGATCACCGTCGAGGTGGAAAGGCCCCTCTTGTTCTCTTATCAGTTTGACCTTGCCAACTTTCAAACTGCTGACATGCAAACTGTCGTCAATATTCTTAGTAAACAACCGCATCGCCAAAGCGGGAGCAGCAATAAGAGAAAACTTGCTAACGATTACAATATCTAATTTTCCGTCCTGAATACTTGCCTTCGGTGCTATCTGAGCAGCATTCCCCCATTGATTACAGTTGGCGAAGGTGATAAGGAAAGCCTCTGTATCTAAATCAATATTATCTCCCGTCAGTTTATAATGCTGAGGAGCATAGTTCCATAGTTCTTGAATAATCTTTTCTATATATATCTTAAAGCCTCTTTTCCCTGCCTTTTGAAATTCTTTACTAATCAGCGCATCGAACCCGCTTCCGCAAGTTACAAAAAACGGCAGTCCGTTAGCGAGTCCGTAATCAGCGAGTATCGGTTCCACACTATTTAGAGTTTTTATTGCACGGGAAGCAGTAAGGCTGATACCAAGGTGGCGTGCGAACCCGTTTCCGCTACCAATCGGTATAACACCTATTGCCGTATCTGTCCCTTTTAGGCCATTAGCAACCTCATTCACGGTGCCGTCACCTCCTACGGCAACAACACCGAAGAACCCCAAATCGGCATAATGCTTCGCCAACTCCGTAGCGTGCCCCTTGTACTCCGTAAACACCACATCAAACGACCACTGCTCCTTATCGAGCAACTTATTTATCAACTTCGGAATGCGACGACGATTATTCCTCTCCGCACCTGAAATCGGATTTATTATAAACGCAATATTCCTCATATCGGACTAAAATTAACAAATGCAATATTATTTATATTTGACTAAAATGATGCTATTTTATAATATCTTACTGATGACAGCTGCCGTACAATCCCCACACTACACACAAAATTAGTAATTTTCTCTTATTTTTACAAGAAAAATCAAAAAAAATTACCACGAGCACAGATAACGAGAAACAAAAAAAGGACGAACAATAATGTCCATCCTTTTCATCGATTACCTGCTAAAAGTAATCTCTTTGATTGTCACTTAAGGACAATCTTTCTCACTACTGTTTCGTTATCAACATCTGCGAATAGCAGATAGGTGCCCGGCACAAGTTCAAAACTTACATACTTGCCATTTTCTGTAATGAGCAACAGCCCATCTTTGTTGTATAACCTTGATTGCGTCAGCGTCGGGGCTGATACAAGAAGGGTGTTGTTCTCCGTAAAACGGACATTGAGTTTCTGTTGATTGCTTTTAGCAATGGCAACAGTCGATGTGCCTGCCAGGATCGAAAACATCATGATCAGACTAATACCTAATTTTTTCATTGCTAAATTCCTTTCTTTAATAAAAGTTATTTATGGAGGATTTCTATATACCTGCCTCCCGCAGGGTTTTTAATCAATCTTTTTTGTACTGCCTTTCATTTCCGAAAAGCGATGCAAAGTTACTGCAACTTTCACCACCCTGCAATAGATTAAAACAAAAAAACGCCATTTTCTTAAAAAATAGCGTTGAAATATTAAAGAAAGTAAATCTTTTTCAATCAAACGTAAACATAAATATCAGCAAAATGCCGCCATTTTGTAAACTCGGAGATTACAATTTAAGATATTAAAAATAAAAGAAGTGTTAATTCAGAACTATCAAAATGCGCCAAAACAGCAGAAATTCGCATTATATTATTCTTTTTCTCCTAATAGATCAGGGCGACGCTCACGCGTATGCCGCAACGATTCTTCATACAACCACTCCTCCACTTTCGCCTGATGACCTGAGAGAAGGATATCGGGCACTCGCCAACCTTTATACTCTGCCGGACGGGTATATACACCTGCTTCCAACAGCCCGTCCTGAAAAGAATCTGACAACGCTGATGTCTCGTCACCAAGTGCTCCGGGGAGCAACCGAACAATAGCATCAGTCATCATCGCAGCAGGCATTTCTCCACCTGTCAACACGAAATCACCTATGCTATATTCCTTAGTTATAAGGTGATCGCGCACTCTCTGATCTACACCTTTATAATGTCCGCAAATAATAATAATATTATCCGTCATCGAGAGTCGGTTGGCAACCTGTTGAGTAAACCGCTCGCCATCAGGAGCAGTAAATATTATCTCGTCATAATGTCGTTCCTCCTTCAATTTGCTGATAACGCGGTCAATAGGCTCTATCTGCAATACCATACCTGCGCCAAAGCCGAAAGCATAGTCATCTACCTTACGATGCTTATCAAGAGTATAATCGCGAAGATTATGTACAAAAATCTCAACGAGCCCCTTTTCTATGGCTCGCTTGATTATAGAATGTCCTAACGGACTCTCCAATAACTCAGGAACTGCTGTTATTATATCTATTCTCACTATACTCTAAAAAACAGACTATTTTCACTCTCGGTGTGTGAGCCGAACACTTCTGACATAGTTTCTTTCAAGGCACCGGGTCGTACCCGCTTCCACCCCAAGGATGGCAACGCAACAACCGCTTCACGCCAAGCCAGCCACCCTTAAACACACCGTATTTCATCACTGCCTCAATCATATATTCCGAACAAGTAGGCACAAAACGACAAGAAGGCGGAGTCAATGGTGATATAAACACACGATAAAAATACACCGGCAACAAAAATATCTTCCTGATAATCTTATAACTCATCTCTTAGCACTTATAACTTCATTGTTCTGCTCTCAGCGTGAGTGCCGAACACGGCTTACTTCTAACTAAGAATCTTTTTTATCGCTTTCCGCATTGATCCCCGCAACTCTTCTAAACTACGCTCTTGCTTATCCATATAATTGAACGCTATTTGAAGATATTTATTTTGCTCTTCACACCAGGCAAACAGCGGCTCTTTTTCCAAGCGATATGCTTCACGCATCAGCCTCCGCACCCTGTTCCTATCCGTCGCTTTTTTGAAAAGACTTTTCGGTGCCCAAACCAAAACTTGCACACGAGGACAATCATCAATACAATGCTCAACTTCATCATCCAGCAAATATCTGTATGTCACCCGCATCGGGAAAGCAATAAAGCGCGTCCCCTCTTTATATAAAGCGGAAATACGCTCCTGACCACAAAGGTGCTCTCGTTTCGGAAAACAACATGACATTTCTTTAATTCTATCCATAATGGCAGTTCTACTCTCGTCATATTCGCCGAGTCATCCTTTCCATTTTTTCAAAATTACATTTTAGGCTAAACCTTACTTCTTCTTGTCCTTTGTTCTTACATTTGCCGTCTTTTTGGCTTGCGCTTGCTCTTCCTCTTTAAGTCGCTGCATCAGATACTTCTCTATAGCAGCGGTAATTGAAGGCGTTTCCTTTGTCGGTGCAACAATAGCGGGAGTCCATCCCACCTCCCTAATAGCAGCAGCCGTGGCACTGCCAAAACAAGCCACTACCCTTCCGGCAGCACAATAGTCAGAACAATTATGCTTAAGTGCATTCACTCCTGTCGGAGTAAACAAAACCGCCATATTATACTGCCGCAACTCTTTTGAAGGAATCTTCACAGGACAGGTCCTGTACATAATGCAAGTATCAATAGCAACACCACTCGCAGCAAACAAATTCACGATGTCATCATTATGAACGTCCGAGCATACGAGCAAACACTTCTCTTGCTGACGCTCCGCAATAGGCACCACCTCATCAAATTTATTACCGATACCGCAAAAAACTCGCCTTTTTCGATATTGAATATACTTCTGCAAGTAGTTGCCTATCAGTTCTGATGAACAAAAGTAATGAGTCTCCTCCGGAACAGTAACACGCAACTCTTCACATAGACGGAAGAAATGATCTATTCCGGTTCGGGAAGTAAACATAAACGCCGTGTAATTCAGCAAATTGATATGTTGCAACCTAAACTCTCGAGCGGATAAGCCTACCACTTGAATAAGTTGCTTAAAATCAAATTGCACGCCATAACGCTTCTCCAGCGCAAAATATGGAGACTTCTCAGATGAAGGACGAGGCTGAGAGATGAGAATTTTTTTAATTGTCTGCATATATCATAAGCGGGCAAAGCCCAAATGTAGAATGTAATAATCAATAAATAACCGCTGCAACGTAAAGCATTAGCAACAAAGGCAATATCTCAACAGTTAAGATATACAGCGGTAAATATAATAGCGTATATAACGATAGCGGAAGCAATACTAAAATCTTATAAATCAGCAATAACAAATATAAAATCAAAAGCGTTGAGATAATTATCGTAACTATAGTATGAGGAACATGAGTGAAAAATGCCAATAAAACAACGGGAAAAAGCAATAGCACAAGACACAAATTAAGATACATATAATGTCGTCTGAAAGAAGTTAAAGTATCTCCTTTATAAAAAATAAAAGCCGTTACCCCTTGCATCACATATCTTACGAGCAACATCACCGCCACCATAGCCGCCAGTATTCCGAAATCACCCAAATCAAAACCTTTCTCCTCCGACAGTATCCACTGCACTACAAGAGCCAAAACCACTATCCCGTACAATATCAACACCAATATGCTTTTAAGATTCACCCCCGACCCGACAAAGATACTATCGCGCTCTTTTGTTCCTAACAAACTGCTAAACGCCCTCACATACAAAGTCGGCTCAAACACCTTCACCAGTACTATTGCCAACAGAAGCGAAAACACTGTCCACGCCACCCAATGCTCTGTATAAGGAGTTGATATGAAAGGCAACGGCTCCATCAAAATTTTGCTTTTTTGAGAGAGTCTTTGCTCCACTTAGCAGATTCCATAATAGCGGGAATAATATGCTCAGGTTTATTCACCACAGAAAACATATCACGATGAAAATCGAGCATAAACTGCTCCTCTATCATCTTCTCAATCATCTTCACAAAAGGCTCATAAAAGCCTTCTGTATTAAGAAGCACAATCGGCTGCGTTACAATTCCTAACTGCTTAAGCACCAGCACTTCACTCAGTTCATCAAGGGTTCCTATTCCGCCGGGCAAAGCAAGCAGAGCATCAGAATGTTGCCATATCCATGTCTTGCGATCGGCCATATCTTTTGTAACAACCATGTCGCTGCATTTTCTGTTATGCCAACCTTGATCAATCATAAACTGCGGGATAACGCCGGTCAACTTTCCGCCTCTTGCCAAAACGCCATCAGCCATCTTACCCATCAACCCCATGTGCCCTGCTCCGTAAATAACCTCTTTGCCAGCCTCTGCCAACAGCTCGCCGACGCGATACGCGTCCTCATAAAAACAATCGCGCAAGCGCGACGACGACGCACAATAAACTGCTACTTTTTTTATCTCTTCCTCAGTGTACATTTGTATCCAATATAACGTATATTACGAAAATTATTGCAAAATTACACAAAAAAAATGACATATTTGGTTTTTATCATAAAAATTTGTAATTTTGTAACATATACTATGTATTTTTTGCAAAAATTGCGTTTTTTATTTGTCTAATTGAAAATAAAATACTACCACCATGTCAATTGAGATTCGAAGAGTCCAAACGAAGCGTGAAATGCGCGAGTTCGTCGGTTTTGCCAACAAACTTTACAACGGGAATAAATACTATTGCCCCACTCTTGATTACGATGAGATAAACACCTTCACCAAGGGCAAAAATCCCGCACTTGATTTCAGTGAGTTTGGTCTTTTCCTCGCCTATCGCGACAATAAGGCTGTAGGTCGCATCGCCGCCATCATAAACCACAAAGCCAACGAGGTGTGGCAGTGCAAAAAGATGCGCTTCGGCTGGTTCGATTTCATCGATGACCTTGAAGTAAGTCATGCTCTCTTAGATACCGCACGAGTTTGGGGCAGAGAACACGGAATGACCGAGATGAATGGTCCCGTCGGTTTTACCGATATGGACAAAGAAGGACTGCTCGTTGACGGCTACGCCGAGATGGCTGCCATGCCCGAACAATACAATTTTCCATACTATGAGAAGCATTTCACCGACTATGGATTTGAGAAAGATGTTGACTGGATTGCTATTCAAATAACGCCACCGAACGCAGTGCCCGAGAGATGGCAACGAATGGCAGATATCGTGCAAAGACGAAGTCACCTGCGTATAATCAAGGTAAAAAATTCCAAAGAACTGCTCCAACGCTACCCTAATATGGAATACTTCGAAGTCCTTTCCGATGCCTATTCCAAACTATATAACTATCAGCCGCTGACAAAAGAGCAGATGCGGTTTTATAGCGAATACTATTTCGGCTTGCTAAATTTCGATTTCGTTACTATTATTGAAAACGACAAGAACGAGATTGTGGCTCTCGGTTTAGGTATGCCCGACCTCACTATCGCTATGCAGAAAGCGGGTGGAACGCTCTTCCCCTTCGGTTGGTATCACCTCATCAAAGCACTTAAAGCCAAAAAGATGGACGCCTTCGACCTTCTTCTTATTGCCGTTCGTCCCGACTACCAAGAACACGGAGCCCACGCACTCATCTTCGCCGAACAAATACCTTGGTTCAACAAATACGGCATCAAACGGGTTGAAACGACCAATATCCTCGAAGCCAACTCTAAGAACATAGCCAACTTCACCGGTTTCGACCACCGCATCCACAAGCGCCACCGCGCATACAAGATGGCATTATAATCCCAAAACGGTCATTAGACCATTTTGCGCTTACAAGGCTTTCGTCTGAACGCTCGGAGGCGTTCTCCACTAAA
>FLNU01000042.1_pt1 | contig 20761 bp, 10 predicted proteins | sample 1140361 | NCBI WGS metagenome assembly FLNU01 (sample SAMEA3878206, study PRJEB12797) | bioreactor metagenome | biome: Moose rumen | place: Sweden | collected 2011-10 | reverse complement strand
TTTTGGGTTGGCATCTGCACTGCCTCCCCCACAGGGTTTGTCGGCTGCGCCTATCATTATAATTATTCTTTATTTATTTTTTAAGAAAATTTTTTTATGATGATGTTATTAGCCTGTTCATACTGTTGAAAACGTTTGTAACTGCAAAAACTTTATTTTTATATAATTAATTATCAATAAAATAAACTAATTATTTAAAATATTAAGTATGTTGATTACACCCTAAAAAAGTGTGCATAAAAAATCCAAAAAAAACAATAACTTTTCTTGCTTTTTTAAATTCAGTAAAGGCATATAAAAAAGTTTTAATTTTGCAATAGTAAATTTTCAAATTCTTTTGACAGTTTATCAACACCTTTTCAACACCTCTTTCAACATCCTTTTAAAAAACAGATACACTTTTCACTCAGAATTTAAAAAAAATCATTCCTAATTCCTAATTCCTAATTCCTAATTTTAAAAAAAAGTAGTATCTTTGCATTCTATGAATAAAATAGGTGTTTTTTGTGCTTCGTCCGATAAAATGGACAGCATTTATTATGAGGAGGCAACAAAACTGGGTGAGTGGATTGGAAAAAACAAGCGCACACTGGTTTATGGAGGAGCAAACTGCGGACTGATGGAAGCAGTTGCAAAAGCAACCAAAGAAAATGGAGGTACCGTCTATGGAGTGGTACCACAGAAATTGGTGCGCGAAAAACGTGTGAGCGATTATATAGACATTACCTTCCATTGCAACGATCTCTCCGACCGTAAACAGTGGCTTATTGATGAGTCTGAAATCATGATTGTCATGCCGGGAAGTGTAGGCACCTTCGATGAGGCTTTCTGTGCGCTCGCTGCCAACACATTTGGACTTCATAATAAGAAAGTGGTGTTCTGGAATATCAACGGATTCTATGATCTGCTCATACAGTTTATGCATTCACTCACCGCTCAGGGAGTCGTCAACAAACCATGGACACAACTTATGGAAGTGGCTACTTCTTTCGAAGAATTAATAAAATTCATAGAAAAATAGAATTCTTATAATTTTTGAAATTATTAAAAAAATGATGAGAAAGGTAATAGGCATAGGCGAGACAATTATGGATATCATCTTCAAGGATGGGCAGCCCACCGCTGCTGTCCCTGGAGGATCTGTCTTCAACGGAATCATATCCTTAGGCAGATTAGGTGTGAACGTGGCAATTATCAGTGAGACTGGTAACGACCGTGTGGGCAACATAATCATCGACTTCATGGAGGAAAACGGAGTGGACAGCAGTGGAGTGGCACAATATCATAATGGGGTGTCGGCCATCTCTCTGGCTTGGCTCAACGAGAAGAACGATGCAGAATATATGTTCTATAAGGATTATCCTGCGGCAAGGCTCGATGTGAAATGGCCGGAAATACATTCCGACGACATCGTCATGATGGGTTCCTATTTTGTGCTCAATCCTGTTTTACGGCCTAAAGTGAAGGAATTTCTTGACTATGCGCGTGAGAGAGGAGCATTGATCTACTATGACTTCAATTTCCGTAGTTCACATAAGGATGAGGCAATAAAGATTTATGCCGATATGCTTGAGAATCTTGAATATACCGATATAGTGCGTGGATCTGTTGAGGACATAGATAACCTCTTCGGAAATCCCGAACCTGAGAAAATATATAAACGTGAGATTGAGTTCTACTGCAAGAATTTTATTTGCACCGATGCGGAAGGAGATATAAAGCTCTTCACACCAAGCGTGAAAAAGGAATTTGAAGTAAAGAAAATTCCTACTGTCAGCACCATCGGAGCAGGCGATAACTTCAATGCCGGAATCATCTACGGACTCATCAAATATGGAGTGGGACGTAACGACCTCCAGTCACTCGATGAAACCACTTGGAACAATATCATCCAGTGTGGAAAAGACCTGGCTGCAGATGTATGCCAAAGCTTCAACAACAGCATCAGCAAGGAATTTGCAGAAAAATATAAGTAACTCTAAAGTTCAAAGTTCAAAGTTAAAAATATTATACGAATCCCATCTGCTGTAGGGCCTTACTTTATGTATGGCCGAAAATCTTCAAAGTTAAAGTAACTCTAAAGTTCAAAGTTCAAAGTTAAAAATATTATACGAATCCCATCTGCTGTAGGGCCTTACTTTATGTATGGCCGAAAATCTTCAAAGTTAAAGTAACTCTAAAGTTCAAAGTTCAAAGTTAAAAATATTATACGAATCCCATCTGCTGTAGGGCCTTACTTTATGTATGGCCGAAAATCTTCAAAGTTAAAGTAACTCTAAAGTTCAAAGTTCAAAGTTAAAAGTAATATATGAAAGCAGGAATAGTAGGATTGCCGAATGTGGGAAAATCCACATTGTTCAACTGCCTGTCCAGTGCGAAAGCACAGGCGGCAAACTTCCCGTTTTGTACTATCGACGCACAACTCGGACAAGTGAGTGTGCCGGATGAACGACTCACCAAACTGGCGGAAATTGTTCACCCGGGACGTATCGTACCGGCTGTATGCGACATCGTAGATATAGCAGGACTGGTGAAAGGAGCAAGTAAGGGTGAAGGACTTGGCAACCAGTTTTTAGGAAATATTCGTGAGTGTGATGCCATCATCCATGTATTGCGCTGTTTCGACAACGGAAATATCGTACATGTGGATGGATCCGTCGATCCACTCAGAGACAAGGAAATTATCGATACCGAACTCCAGCTGAAAGACCTCGAGACCGTAGAAAACAGAATCAAGAAAGTGGAAAAGCAGGCACAGGTGGGTGGCGACAAAAAGGCAAAACTTGAATACGACCTCCTCTCTCGCTACAAGGCTGCATTGGAGCAGGGAAAGAGTGCTCGCACCGTGGAGTTGGAAAACGACGATGAGGTGACACTCAGTAAACAGATGTTCCTGCTCACCACCAAGCCGGTGCTTTATGTATGCAACGTTGACGATGCCAGCGCGGTCAACGGCAATGCATACGTAAACCGTGTGCGCGACGCTATCAAGGACGAGGAGGCAGAGATGATTATCATCAGTGCACAGACAGAGGCTGATATTGCTGAACTCGAATCCTATGAGGAGAAGCAGCTCTTCCTTGAGGATATGGGACTGGAAGAGAGTGGATGCAACCGACTTATCAAAGCAATATACAAACTGCTCAATCTCCAGACATTCATCACTGCCGGACCGATGGAGGTAAAGGCATGGACCTACAGACGCGGATGGAAAGCGCCTCAGTGTGCAGGCGTGATACACACTGATTTCGAAAAAGGATTTATACGTGCAGAGGTAATCAAATACGACGACTATATCAAATATGGCTCGGAGGCAGCTGTACGCGAAGCAGGAAAAATGGGTGTGGAAGGAAAAGATTACGTCGTTCAGGACGGCGATATCATGCACTTCCGCTTTAACGTGTAAATAAAATTATAAATAACTAACTCTAAAGTTAAAATATAAAAATTTTATACGAATCCCATCTGCTGTAGGGCCTTACTTTATGTATGGCCGAAAATCTTCCAAGTTTAAGTAACTCTAAAGTTCAAATCTCAAAGTTCAAATCTCAAATCTCAAAGTTCAAAGTAATGTTCCTTTTCATCGACTGGCAACCAAGTATTGAGGCGTTCCATATCGGTTCGTTCGGTGTCCGGTGGTATTCCCTCTGCTGGGTTATCGGACTGCTGGGAGCCTATCTCATTGTGCGTAAGCTTTATGCCGACCAACAGATAGACCCCGAGATACACAACGGAAAAAAAGTATATACACAGCGCTTCGACCCGCTATTTCTCTATTGCTTTATAGGCGTTGTGCTGGGAGCGCGACTGGGGCATTGTCTGTTCTACGAACCAGGATATTATCTCAGTTCTGTGAAAAATGTCATGGAAATGTTACTCCCTATTCGATTCGAACCGGAATCATGGAATTGGCGGCTCATAGGCTATACGGGACTGGCAAGCCACGGGGGAGCCATCGGACTTTTTATCGCTCTTATACTCTATATGAGAAGTAAGAAAGTACCATTCTGGGTGCTTATGGACAACATCGGCATAGCAGCTCCGTTCACATCTTTCTGTATCCGTATCGGCAACCTCATGAACTCTGAAATCATTGGTACCGAAACCAATATGCCATGGGGGTTTTACTTTCATTCCTACGAGGCTACAGTCAACGGACAACTCGTACCACGACATCCGTCACAACTCTATGAGGCTATCGCATACCTCATCATCTTCTTCATCATCTTGGCTCTCTACCGTAAGAGCAGAAAAGCATATCTGGGAAAGGAAAACCAGCTCTATCAGGTAAGAGAATGGATCTCGGTTGGTTCCGGATTCTATTTCGGACTATGCCTGGCTTCCATCTTCCTCTTCCGTTTCTGCATAGAATTCCTCAAAGAAGCGCAGGGAGGTGCCGACGACGGTTCCACTCTACTCGATATGGGACAGATACTCAGCATTCCGTTCATCATCATCGGACTCTGGTCCATGTTCCGTAAATACAAAATAAAATAGTTATATAAATAAATCCTCGTCAGTATTATTTCCAAAAGGGAGCTCACTCCCTATGGGGGAGGGCGGGGGAGAGGATTATGTTCCGAAAACTAAATATCACCGAGCTCGACCGACTTTCGGTCGATGAGTTTAAGGTAAGCGAGAAAATGCCCCTCGTGGTGGTGCTCGACGATGTGAGGAGTATGTATAATGTGGGAAGCATCTTCCGCACCAGCGATGCATATCGGGTGGAGTGTATATACCTCTGTGGCATCACAGGATGCCCGCCACATCCCGAAATCCATAAGACCGCACTTGGGGCGGAGGAAAGTATCGACTGGCTTCATTTCGATTCTTGTGAAAAGGCCATCGACGACTTGCTCAACCGTGGGTATAAGGTGTTCGCCGTAGAACAGGCGGAAGACAGCATCTCTTTTCCATTGCCAATCGATGAGATGAACGAAGCCGACGGCGATATTCCTAACGGATATGCCATCGTTCTCGGCAATGAGGTTAAAGGAGTAAGACAGGAGGTAATCGACCGCTGCCACGCCTGTATAGAACTCCCTCAGTTCGGCACCAAACATTCGCTGAACGTTTCTACTGCCGCAGGTATCGTTATATGGGAATTTTGGAAAGAAATTCACCCTATGATGTGATATAATTATACCCTTCTTAATTCTTCATATTCCTCAAAAAAAAATACTGGCTATGAATATAAAAAACACCTTAGTAATGATGGCAGCGTCTCTTTCATTAGCTGCATCAGCACAGACGCTCAATGAGTGGGACGACGTCACCATCACTAATCTTAATCGTATGAGGGCACATACACTCGACATACCTGTCGCCAGCAGCGAAGAGGTGTCGAATGCCTATACTCCTACCAACGCCCATGAGGCTTCTCCTTTTTTCCTCAGCCTTAACGGCACATGGAAATTCCAGTGGGTAGGAACACCCGACAAAGCAAGCGACACGTTCTTTAACGACCGGTTCGATACTGCAGGATGGGATGAGATAGAAGTGCCTTCATCTTGGCAAGTCTATGGAATACGCCACAACAAACAGTGGGACAAGCCGCTCTATGTCAACCAGGCCTATCCGTTCTCCTACGACCCGCAGACATGGAGCGTTATGGCTGACCGGCCGCAGTGGTTCACTTATAAAGACAACATAAAAAACCCGGTGGGATCCTACCGACGTGAGTTCAACCTGCCTGACAACTGGAAAGGACGCGACATCTTCCTGCGGTTCAACGGTGCAGGACATGGCTACTACGTGTGGGTCAACGGACAGTTCGTGGGATATGCGGAAGACTCCTACCTTCCGAGCGAGTTCAACATCACCGACAAAGTGCGTAAAGGGAAGAACAACATCGCTGTAAGGGTTTACCGGTTCACCAGCGGCTCTTTCCTCGAATGTCAGGACTACTGGCGACTTACGGGCATCACTCGGGATGTGTTCCTCTGGAGCGCTACTAAGACGCGTATCGGCGATTTCTTCTTCCGCACCACAACACTCAAGAACAACAACACAGCCGCTGATGCGGAACTGATGGTCAATATAGCCGGTAACCAGCCGAAAAAAGGAAAACTCACCGTTCAGTTGTGCGACCAGGGAAAAGTGTTGAAATCACAGACTGCTGATATTCTGAAAACAGGAGATATAAACCTGTACCTCAACGATATAAATGGTATTATACCATGGAGTGCCGAACAACCGCAACTGTATGATCTTGTGCTCTCTCTCTCGGAGAAAGGAAAGACCACCGATATTCGCGCGCTCAAAGTGGGACTCCGGACGGTCAGCGTAAGAGCCGACGGAGCACTCATGGTCAACGGAAACCGCATCATCTTCCACGGTGTTGACCGGCACAGCTTCAGCGAGAACGGAGGACGAACCCTCACAAAAGAGGAGATAGAGACCGACATCATGCAGATGAAACGACTCAATGTCAATGCCATACGTACATCACACTACCCGAACAACCCGTATCTCTACGACCTCTGCGACCGAATCGGACTCTATGTCCTGGCAGAAGCGGATGTCGAAAGCCACGGCAACACACAGCTGTCCTACACCGAAGCTTTCCGATGGCCGATGGTGGAACGGAATATACGACAGGTGCTTACACTCAGAAACCATGCTTCCATCATTATCTGGAGCGGAGGAAACGAGAGTGGGGAGGGGGATAACTTCAGCACCGTCATGGACAGCATCACTGCTCTCGACAACACCCGCCTCACACACTATGAGCGGAACAGCGAATGGAGCACTGTCACCAGCACCATGTATGCCAGCCTCTCTTATATAGAAGCTACAGGAAAGAACCGGTGGAACGACTTTATGCAGGGAAAGACGGGCATACGGCCGCATGTACAGTGCGAAAACACTCATGCCATGGGAAATGCCATGGGAAACCAACGTGAATACTTCGACCTCTACGAACGATATCCGGCTCTGGCAGGTGAGTTCGTATGGGACTGGAAAGACCAGGGACTGAAAGTAAGTGCCACAGGGCAGCCGCTCTCCTTTGAAGCGCTCGGAAGAAAGAGTAAGGTGGATGTGAAATCCATTCTCGACCCGTCAAAAGGGGAATATTGGGCTTATGGAGGAGACTTCGGTGACCAGCCGAACGACAACGACTTCTGTTGTAACGGAGTGGTGTTGGCCGACAACACACCTACAGCCAAGAGTTTTGAGATGAAGAAAATCTACCAGCCGGTCGACTTCTTCCTCAAAGACAGTTTGAACGGTGTGTTCACACTCAAAAACAAGCTCCAGCAGCGGGCGCTCGACGATGTGGAGATCAACTACACCCTCCTGGCCGACGGCATCGAATATGCCCATGGTTCGCTTGGAGATATCAGCATACCGCTCCAACAGACACTCGATGTCACCATTCCGGAGGCGCGGAATGCCATCGCCGGACCAGACAACCCTCAGGCGGAATATTTCATCCGTTTCAGTGCCACGCAGAAGCAGGCTACCGAATGGGCAGAGGAAGGATTCGAGGTGGCGAAGGAGGAATTCCAAATCCGTAAGGCTACAGGTAGGAACCCCTATACGGCAGAAAACGTGAAGAAGATCAGAGTCACCTCAAACAATGATGCGGCGGATGTGATAGGAGATAATTTCATAGTACGGTTCAAAAAAGGACAACTCACTGGCTATATCGTCAACGGAAAAGAACTAATCACAGCGCCACTGGCGCTCCAGGTTTTCCGACTGCCTACCGACAATGAGCGAGGAAGGGCACAGACTTACGATCAGATGGGAATCCGGCAGCTCAGCATCCGACCGGGAGAATGGGATATCCAGTTCGACAACGATGGAAGTGTGGAACTGGCGATTGACAATGTCTATACCACACAGACAAGCAACCGGTTCGATGTGCATCACATCTTCAAGGTGATGAACGACGGAGCTGTCGTTGTCAGCTCTGTCGTCAACCCGTCATCTAACATCAGCGAGCTGCCACGTCTCGGACTGCGGACCGAACTGCCACAGTCAATGGACCAGATGACTTGGCTCGGACGCGGACCGCAGGACAGCTACCGCGACCGCAGGGAGGCTGCATTCGTCGGACTCTATCATAGTCGCGTGAGCGACGAATGGACCAACTATGTGCTGCCACAGGAACAGGGCAACAAGGAGGAAGTGAGATGGATATCCCTGACCGACCAGGCAGGACAGGGACTGATGGTGGTGGCGCCGAATATGATGGCCGCCAGTGCGGCGAACTGGAGACCGGAAGACAACTATACCGACAACAACCACCGCACCATGCACCCTTATCAGATGAGATACAGTGGGACTACAGTCCTCAATCTCGATGCATACAACCGGGCGCTGGGTAATGCGTCTTGCGGACCGGATGTCATCGACAAATACCGCATACGGGCTGAGAAGACCAACTTCACGGTTGTACTTCTACCAATCACGGTGAGACAGACAGACCGTCAGCTGGCGGATAAAGCACACTTCACCTCTCCACTCTGCGAACCGGTCAGCATCAAGGCTTCAAAAGGAATTGTGACTCTGTCCGCAAACACACAGGATGCAAAAATCCACTATGCGGTCAACGGAGGGGCGGAGCAACTCTATACACAGCCGTTCGCACTGCCGAAAGGTGGAACAGTCTGTGCGTATGCCACTGCCGACAACATGACGCAAAGCCCTGTCAACGAGGAAGTCATCGACTATTATGTGAACAAGGAAAGGTGGAAAATCCTCTCCTTCAGCAGCGAGCAGGGCGACGACGAGATTGCGGCACATATCATCGACGACAACCCGTCTTCCATCTGGCATTCACAATACTATCCGCAGAAACCCGACTGCCCGCATGAAATCGTCATCGACATGGGACAGACCTTCCGCATCTCTCATTTCCTCTATCAGGGACGTAATGATGGCGCCAACGGAAGGGTGAAGGACTTTGAGCTGTATGTGGCTCCGAACCCGGAAGGATGGAACGGACCGGCATTGAAAGGAACACTGAATAACAGTTCTGAGACCCAGAAGATAGCATTTGAAAAAACGACAGAAGGACGCTACCTCCGGTTTGTCATACGCTCAACGCACGACAACCAGGGATATGCCTCGGCAGCAGAGATAGGAATCATTCCGGTTGCTGAATAAAAGAAAAAAACAATGTCTGCAGAAAAATGAAAAAAGAGGAACTGACACCGATGATGCGCCAGTTTATGGAGCTGAAAGCAAAGCACCCCGACGCTTTGCTGTTGTTCCGATGCGGCGACTTCTATGAGACATACAGCGACGACGCTGTTGTGGCGAGCGAAATACTCGGCATTACACTTACCCGACGGTCCAGCGCTATAGGAACACGAAAAGATGCGGCGGTGGCTATGGCCGGATTCCCTCACCATGCACTCGACACCTACCTGCCAAAACTCATCAGGGCAGGACGACGGGTGGCTATATGCGACCAGCTCGAAGACCCTAAACTCACCAAGAAACTGGTAAAGAGGGGAATAACCGAATTGGTGACACCGGGCGTGGCAATGACCGATACCGTCCTGTCTAACAAGGAGAACAATTTCCTTGCCGCCATACATTTCGGCAGGGCCATGGTGGGTGTGGCTTTCCTCGATATCTCCACTGGCGAGTTCCTCGTCTATCAGGGTGCGGCCGACTATGTGGACAAACTACTCACCAACTTCGCACCAAAGGAGGTGCTCTTCGAACGGGGAAAACGCAACCAGTTCATGGGAAATTTCGGAGGCAAATACTTCACCTTCGAACTCGACGACTGGCTCTTCTCAGAAGATACGTCCCGCAAGAAACTGCAGAAACATTTCGGAGTGAGCAATCTCAAGGGATTCGGCGTGGACCACCTCCGCGATGGGATCGTGGCGGCCGGCGTCATACTCTATTACCTCGAACAGACACAGCACACGCATATACGACATATCAGCTCCATCGCGCGCATTGAGGAAAGCAGGTATATGCACCTCGACCGCTCCACCATCGCGTCTCTCGAACTCCTACGACCTATGAGCGAGGAGGGCATCTCACTCCTGGGTGTCATCGACAAGACGGTCACTGCCATGGGAGGACGACTCCTCCACCGCTGGCTCTCCTTCCCTCTCAAAAATCCGGAGGCCATCAGCGAACGGCAGGATGTGGTGGATTTCTTCTTCCGCTACCCAGACTTCCGCAGTGAGGTATTCGAACGCCTCACAGGTATAGGCGACATCGAACGTATAGTCAGCAAAATCGCTACCGGACGCATTCAGCCGCGCGAGTTTATACAGCTGCGCCAGTCACTCGACAATATCGCTCCCATCAAGCAACGCTGCGACGGGAGCGACAACCAGGTCATCAACCGCATCGGGCAGATGCTCGACCCCTGTACACAGCTGATTGAAAGGATCGCACGCGAAATCAAACCCGACTGCCCGGCACAGCTCAACAAAGGAAGCGTCATAGCCGACGGAGTAAACGAGGAACTCGACAACCTGCGACGAATCGCCTACAGCGGGAAAGACTACCTCCTGCAGATGCAGCAACGGGAAATCGAGGCGACGGGCATCACCAGCCTCAAAATCGGATTCAACAACGTGTTCGGATACTATATGGAAGTGCGCAACACCTTCAAAGACAAGGTGCCACCATCATGGATTAGGAAGCAGACGCTCACTCAGGCCGAACGATATATCACAGAGGAACTCAAGCAATACGAGGAGACCATACTCGGGGCGGAAGACAAGATAGCATTGCTCGAAAGCCAGATTTACAACCGTCTCGTAGCGGATGCCATGGCTTTCATCGACCCCATACAGCAGGATGCGGCACAGATAGCACAGGTGGACTGCCTACTGTCCTTCGCCATTGCGGCTCAGGATTACAACTACGTAAGACCGGTGGTCGATGACTCTCTCATCATCGACATCAAGCAGGGACGACACCCGGTGATCGAACGCAACATGCCGCTGGGAGAGCAGTATGTGGCAAACGACGTGCTGCTCGATTGTGAAAGCCAGCAGATCATCATCCTCACCGGACCGAATATGGCAGGTAAGTCGGCTCTGCTGCGACAGACAGCGCTCATCACCATACTCGCACAAATCGGGTCTTTCGTTCCGGCGGACGCGGCACGGATAGGATTCTGCGACAAGGTGTTCACTCGCGTCGGAGCAAGCGACAATATTTCACTCGGAGAATCTACCTTCATGGTCGAGATGAACGAGGCGGCGAATATCCTCAACAACCTCAGCGAGCGAGCCCTCGTTCTCTTCGACGAACTCGGACGCGGCACATCCACCTACGACGGCATCTCCATCGCATGGAGCATCGTGGAGTATATCCACGAGAACCCTAAGCACCATGCGCGAACGCTCTTCGCCACACACTACCATGAGCTCAACGAGATGGAGAAACTCTTCAACCGCATCCGAAACTACAACGTGTCGGTAAAGGAGGTGGACAATCAGGTGATTTTCCTGCGTAAACTCGAAAGGGGAGGCAGCGAGCATTCCTTCGGTATCCATGTGGCGAAAATCGCTGGTATGATTCCGTCGGTAGTACGGCGAGCCGGGCAGGTGCTCAAAGAGCTGGAGCGAAACAACAGCGGCGACAGCGTCTCACGGCCTGCCACTGCCAACATACCGCTGCCCGACAGCAAAGCCCAGCTCTCTTTCTTCCAGCTCGAAGACCCCGTACTCTGTCAGGTTCGCGACACCATCATCAACACGGATGTCAACAACCTCACACCTGTGGAGGCTCTCAACAAACTCAATGACATCAAGAAAATCATCACCGGATAAAATCCACTCTCCACTATTCCACTCTTTACTCTCCACTTTCCACTTTCCCTAAACTCTAAACTCTAATCCGTGTAATCGAGCGAATAACTATGAGCTCAAAATTCCGTTTAAGCCAAATAAGCAAAGCCAAGTTGAGCTTTGCTATGGCGTAGGAATTTCATGGAACATAAAATTTAAAATATCTGTCAAATCTGTGAAATCTGTTTAAAAACTAACTACACTATTCACTATTCACTATAAATTGAACAAATTGAACATTAAAATTTGTTTTTATTTAAATTTTTAATAATTTTGCATCCATTAACTAACTATTATATAACTTTCTTTAACAACTTGTAACTATGAAGCAAAAATCACTACTTATTTTAGCATCAATGATGATGTTAACACTGAGTGCTTCAGCACAATGGACAAAACCGGCCATGTCAACATTCACCGACATGGCGACCGATGGACAGACTGTGCAGTTCCTCTACAACGTGGGAACGCAGCGCTTCCTTGTGGGAGCAAACGAGTGGAGCACTCGCGCATCTGTGGGTGAACAGGGCGACTCTGTCCGAATCGTCGATCTTGAAGACGGATTCTATGCCATCAACGCCATCGCGGTCGTGAATGCGGGAAAAACATCCTGGGGATATATCTCCTGTGCGTCATACGACGCTATGTGGATGGACCGTTCGCTCCATGAGAGCGGCTACCCGGGCACAGATCAGTGGATGATCACCAAGACAGGTGATACCTACAAAATCCGGAATAACTATATCAACGATGAGGATGCCTTCACATGGGGTGTGGCAGAAATTTTCAAGGGGGCTGCCGACAACCGTCTCTATATCTACGACCCTACTGTCACCTATACCAAGACGGTAGATGGTGAGGAGTTCGCCGGACAGCCGGCATTCGAAGGTGCGTTCTACGATGAGTGGAAATTCGTCTCTAAGAACGACTATCTGGATTACAGCTCCAAAATGGAGGCATACCTTGCAGCAGAGTCACTGAAAGCGGCGCTCGACAAAGCGGAGGAAGAAAATCCGGGGATAGACCTCGCAGCACAGAAAGCGGTCTATAACAACACCAACTCCACAACAGAAGAACTGAAGACCGCAGAGGCGGAGATTGCAGCCGTCATCGTGGAATATCTGAAAGGAAAAGAGGCTTCTGTAGATAATCCAGTCAACTACACCTCTTCTATTGTTAACCCTACTTTCGACATTATCGGTGACTTCACAGGATGGGAAGGAAGCGGATTCAGGGCAGGAGGTACCACATCCACTTGTGCTGAGTGGTGGAGGTCTTCTTTCGACACCTATCAGGACATCGAAGGACTGCCCGACGGAGTTTATATGCTTCAGGTCAACGCCTACTGCCGTACCAAAGATGATCTGGCCACCGACTATCAGGCATGGGTCGCTGGCACACCGGCCAATGCAAGGATGTATCTGAGCTCGGAGTCTGCAGGACTGACCTACAACACCATCAAGCATATCAGCGAGGGACTCTCGCCTACTCAGCTCGATACGGCCGACCAGACTGTCACAACCGGGGAGGGCGAGACTCGCTATGCGCCTGACACCATGCAGGGAGCCAACACCTATTTCCACGACGGACGTGAGAAATACTGGAATTATGTCTATGGAGCACTGGGAGAGGACGAGACACTCCGTATCGGTGTGAGCAACAGCGTCTCTTCCGACTGGAACCTCTTCGACGACTTCCAGCTCTTCTATCTGGGTAAAGACATCACTGCCTATCAGTTGCTGGGCAGCAACGTGGCTGAGAAAAGCACCGTGGATCTCACTGCCCCTTATGGAGGCCCGGAGAAGAAGGTTTATGATGACATCATGGCTAAGCTCAGCTCTTCCAACACGAAGGATGATATCCTTGATGCCGTTAAACAGGTGGCCGAGGCTGTGGATGCCATCTATGCCAGCAAGCAGAGCTATGCGGCTTATATCGAGAAATGCCAGTGGGCTGAGCAGCAGCTCAACGACATGGAGGAGCAGGGTTACAGCGCGGATGTCACTGCCGCTCTGGCTGACTATCTCCAGGCTTCAGCGTTCGACAACGACGATGTCACTGCCGAGCATAACTATCCGAACGGATGTATGAACTATATCATCGACCTCGAGAACGAGGCAGTGGAGGGACGACTCTCCGCCGCTGCCATCGATGAGGAGACCGAATGGCTCCAGAATCTCGTGCAGCAGACCATCCAGAGAGGTATTGACGAAGGTGTGGATGTGACAACTCTCCTCGTCAACCCGTCGTTTAAGGACGGATTCAGCGGCTGGACAAACGCAGTGGGTAACACAGGAGGACTGGCTTCCTTCCCTGTGGTGGAATGCTACGGCACTATCGTCGATTGCTACCAGACCGTCAAGATGAAACCAGGTGTTTATGAGATTTCTGTCAGAGCTTTCGAACGTCCTGCCGCCAACGGCTCCTACACTGGCAACGAGGCTTCTGTCGCCTATATCTATTTGAACGACTATATGGTGCCTGTGCAGAACATCTGCAAGGACCCGATGCCTGAAGATAAGGCTGAAGACAATGTCAACTGCTATCTCACCAATGACTACAACGTGGAAGGACTCGGATATGTCCCGAATTCCGTCACCGGCGCGTCCTACGCCTTCCAGGCCGACCGCTACAAGCAGACATTCTACGGCATCGTGGGGGAGGACAGCGTCATGAGAATAGGACTCACTTCCAACAATAATGTGGTGCACTGGGTGCTCTGGGCTGATTTCCATGTCACCTATATGGCCAAGAATCCGGAGATTCTCTCTGGGATGATTAGCGATTATGTGGAACTCTCTGAGACAGTCACTGATGCCGGACAACCGGATATGGATCGTCTGGAGAATGCGGTGGAGACAGCACGGTCTGCTTCCGACGGCGATGCCATGTATGATGCTGTCGCAGAACTGGCGGCTGCCTATAAGAACGCCGTGAATTCAGCGGATGCGTATAAGACTGCCGACGCTCTTTTCACAAATCTCGAGAACGCGCTCAGCGAGTTTGATGCCACCGCCGGCGATGAGGCGAAGGAAGCTGCAAAGAAGGTGAGAGAAGATTATAAGGACAATATCGACAACCGCATCTATGCGGGTAGCGAGGTGGATGGCATCAACGAGAAAATCAAACTCGCCATCGCCGCTCTTAAGGTGCCTGACCTCTCCAACCCGCCTGTGGATATCACAAGCGTGATCCAGAACCCTGACCTTGAAGTGGGTAATGCCGACCCGTGGATTATCACTGTAGGTGCTGCCAACAAGGGCTATCAGAACAATAATGTTTACACGAACGCGGAGACTGGAACCGAACTCAACCAGTTCATCGAGACTTGGAGAAGCGGAGCCATTCTCGACGACGGATACATCTATCAGGTGCTCCAGGCACTCCCTGCAGGACAATACAAGCTGGAGTGCGACGCCATCGCCTCTTGGCAGAGCAATGCTTCCACTGTGGTGACGGGTGTGGAACTGATCATGGCTGAGGCGGCGTCAGATGAAGAGGTGACCGACTATAGCGGAACCACACTCTTCACCGCCAACGGAAAGCCTGAACACTTCGAGGTGACCTTCACCAAGACATCCGACAGCGACACACCGCTGCTCATCGGTATCCGCGTCAACGGCACGAACGCCAACTGGGTGGCTGCCGACAACTTCAAGCTCACCTACCTCGGAGCTGGTATGAGGGGTGATGTCAACGAGGACGGCAAGGTCGATATCAACGACGTGGTGGCTATCATCAATGTCATGGCGGGAACAGCTACCTGGCCGAACGCCAACGTCAACGGCGACACTGACGGAAATATCGACATAAACGACGTGGTGTCTGTCATCAACATCATGGCCGGAAACTAATACGTAGAAGTTTATTAACTTAAGGGTTGATTTTGCGGGATGTGCTCAATTGCGCATCCCGCTTCTTATGTAAATACACTATTCACTATTCACTTTTCACTAAAAAAAATTTGCAGGTTAAAATTTTTTATATAATTTTGCATGTTAAAACTAAAACCATTTTTATTAACAACTAATTAATTACATGATTCTATGAAGCAAAAATTACTTTTGTTTGCAGCATCTGTGATGTTTGCAATTTCCGCTTCAGCACAATGGACAAAGCCGACGGTGTCCTCCTTCTCTGAGATGGCGACCGACGGACAGACTGTGCAGTTCCTCTATAATGTCGGAACACAGCGCTTCCTTGTGGGAGCAAACGATTGGAACACCCGCGCATCTGTGGGTGAGCAGGGTGACTCCGTTAAGGTGGAGGCACTTGAGGACGGTCATTATGCTATCCATGCCATTGCAGCACTCAATGCGGGCAAGACTGCTTGGGGGTATGTTTCCTGTAACGACTGGAACGCTATGTGGATGGACGGTTATCTGACCGAAGGAGCTGAGGTTACGGCTTATCCGGGCACTCTCAAGTGGAACATCAAGAAATCTGGTGATGTATATAAAATCACCAGCGATGAGATGTTAGAGGCTTATGAGCTGGGAGACGACGCCACTTGGGGAGTTCCTGAGACTTTCGAGGGCGCTGCCACCACACGTCTGTACATCTACGACCCAACCCAGACCTACACGAAAGTGGTGGATGAGGAGGAGTTCCCAGGCACTCCTTGCTTCGAAGGCAATTTCTACGATGAGTGGAAATTTGTATCCCTCGCCGACTATGAGACTTACAATGCCAAGGCTGCCGCTTACCTCGCTGCTGAGTCACTCAAGGCTGCCATGGACAAAGCTGAGGCTGAAAATCCTGGTATCGACTTGAGCGCACAGAAAGCTGTATATAACAACACTGCTTCCACTGTTGAGGAGCTCAAAGCTGCCGAGGCCGGCGTAGCCGCTGCCATCGTTGACTTCCTCAAAGGGCAAGCATCAGCAGCGAATCCTGTTGACTTCTCTTCTTCTATCGTCAACGCAACCTTCGACGAGGTGGGTAACTTCGATGGATGGAGTGGAACTGCATTTGGAGCAGGTGGTACCACCTCCACGAATGCTGAGCACTACGGACATACTTTCGACACTTATCAGGATATCCTGAATCTGCCTGGCGGTGTGTATATGGTGGCTGTAAACGCCTACACTCGTCGTGAGAGCGCGTCTGTGGACTACAACCAGTGGGTAGCCGGAACTCCGGCTGAGACAAAGGTGTACCTCAAAGGCGCTACCAACGGCACGTTCTCCACTCCTATCAAGCATGTGTCTGCCGGTGGTTCCATCGACGCGCCTGTTGGCGGAGCTGCTGTAACAGAGGTGATCTTCACCGATGAGGATGGCGTGGAGCACACGCTCTATTGCCCGAACACGATGGAGTCGGCAAATAACTACTTCCACGACGGAACCAACCGCTACCGCAGTGAGGCTTATGGTGCAATCGCTGATGGCGATACTCTCCGTCTGGGTGTGATCAACACATCTTCCTCAACTTCCTGCTGGTCTATCTTCGACGACTTCCAGCTCTTCTACTTCGGTGATGGTGCCGACGCTTATCATCTTTGGGCTGGCAAAGTGGCTGAGAACAGTGCTATCGAGTTCAAGACTTACTACGGAGCACCAGAGAAAGCGCTCTACGACAACGCTATGGAGACACTCAAAAACTCCTCTTCTGCTGAGGAAATCATGAGTGCCATCGCTTCCATGGAGACTGTCTCCGACACCGTGGCAACCAGCATCAAGAACTATGCGCTCTATGTGGATGCCCTCAATGATGCTCTTGAAGCGCTCACCGATATGGAAGAGTCTGACATTCAAGCTCCTGAGGTTGACCTCCTGGCCGACTACCTCCAGGCTTCTGCCGATGATAACCAGGATTTCGAGGATGTTTTCCCGAACGGTGTGGCTAACTATATCCTCAACCTCGAGGCAGGTGAAATTGAAGGTAAGCTCTCTGCTGCTGAGATCGCTGCTGAGACCGAATATGTGCAGAACCTCGTGAAGACAGCATACGAGAAAGGTATGGTGCCAGGTTCAGATGTTACCAACCTACTCACCAATGCTTCGTTCAAAAACGGTTTCACAGGATGGACCAACTCCAGTGGTGGTGATGTCGTCGGTAACGTGGGTGGACTTGCTGCCTTCCCAGATGTTGAGTGTTACGGCACAATTGTAGATTGTCAGCAGACTGTGAAAGCTCAACCGGGTGTGTATGGAATATCTGTAAAAGCTTTTGAACGCCCTGCAGCAAATGGTAGCTTTACAGGGGACGAGGAGTCAATCACTTATCTCTTCATGAACCAGTTCCAGACTCCGGTGCAGAACATCTGCAAAGATGCTATACTCGATGAGGATGCTGAGGATAAGGTGAACTGCTATAAAGGTGATGGCGGTGGCGGCTGGCCTTACGACTATCAGACAGATTACGGATGGATTCCTAACTCTGTGGATGGCGCTTCCTACGCTTTCATGGCTGACCGTTACGACCAGTCTTGCTATGGACTGGTAGGCGATGACGGAGTGATGACCATCGGTTTGACATCTAATGGTAAGACCGTACACTGGGTACTCTGGGCTGACTTCCGACTCACCTTCATGGGCAAGGATCCTGAGGCTCTCACATCCATCATCGACTATTATGTGGAGCAGGCACAGGAAATCAGCGGCGCAGGAAACCCTGAGCAGAATGCACTCGACAAGGCTGTTGAGGATGCTGAGGCAGCTCAGGAGACTGGAGAAGGCAATGCGATGTACGAGGCACTCTTCACTCTTTATGATGCTTACAATGCCGCCAAGGAGTCTGTAGAACTCTATGAGCAGGCTGAGACTCTCCTTATCAACCTCGAGAACGCTATGGGAGACTATACGGACAGTGCTTCTGAAGTAGCAAAAGCCGAGGCTCAAGATATTCTCGACAACACAGCAAGTGATATTTATGACCGCCAGTATTCTATCGACCAGTTGAATACCGCTATCGCTGATATCGAGAAGGCTATCGCTAAGCTGAAGGTGCCTAACCTCTCCTATGCATCTGATGAGAATCCTGTTGATATCACTAGTGTGATTGTAAACCCAACTTATGAGAATGCTAATAGTGAGGGATGGTCTGGAAGTGTTCCAAGCCATAGCGGATATAACCGCAAAGACATGGTGGAATACTGGCATGCTTCTTGTAACCAGTATCAGGTGCTCCGCTGTCTGCCTGAGGGAACTTACGAACTCTCTGTTCACGCATACAACCGCTATAACGATAATGCACAGACTGACTATAACGAATTTAGCGCTGGTCGTAAGGATGAAGTGCAGACTGGTCTGGTTTATATTATCAAGAACGATAATGAGACGAGCATCCCTGTACGTATGATTTCTGAAGGAGCACGCGAGAGCGCGGCAGACATGAGCGCCGGTTCTACTTCAACAATCACTACAGCTGACGGACGTACTCTCTACACTCCTAATAACATGCAGGCTGCAGGACAACTCTTTGAGGCAACTGATGAGAACGGAAACCCTCTGAGCGATGAGCTGAACTATGTCAATAGAATCGTGTTCAAATTAACGCAGGAAACGGATGTGACAATTGGTATTAAGAACTCTGTAACCAACTCATGGCTTATATGGGATGACTGGAATCTGCTCTATTTCGGTAAAAACAGCTCTAAGGTGCCTACCGGTGACGGTCTCTCTGGTGATGTCAACGAGGACGGCAAAGTCGATATCAACGACGTGGTGGCTATCATCAATGTCATGGCAGGAACTGCCAACTGGCCGAACGCCAACGTGAATGGCGAAGGCGATGTCGATATCAACGACGTGGTGGCTGTCATCAACATCATGGCAGGCAAATAATAAACTCTCCCCCCAACCCCCTCCCCCTGTTGGGAGGGGGAATAGGGAGGGTTGAAATACCGACGGACGGAAAAACAGCCTTCACAAAAGGCAAGTGAGCAAATTTCACCTCTTTTTTGTCTGAAACAGGCATTTTAGTAAAAAAAAAGCAACTTTTTTAAATATTTCCGAAAATATTCTTCAAAAATTTTTTTGTTTTATCATTTTTTTTATAATTTTGCAACGATTATACTCGTTATGTGTGGAAAAATGATGCCAAAAAAATCAATCCACACTACAAATGACGGGACAATCTACGGAAAGTATATCAATTATTGACATAAACATCAAAATCGGGTTTATTTTTACAAACCCATTTCGGAAAATATATTTGGAATAAAGAAAACAGTAAAATTTAAATTATTAACTTTTAAAATTTTAAGAGATTATGAAAAAAATTTTTACTTTCTTCGCAGTAGCGTTGCTCGCGATCAGCGCTAATGCACAGACAGCTAAGATTTCAGCTGAGGACATCGTTGTGTTGGCTGATGATGAAACAGAGACTTATCTTGAGATCAACCTCAACAATGATTTCCCAGTTTCTGCATGGCAGGCAAACGTTGAACTCCCTGATGGAATCGTTATCGATGGTGGTGAGTTGACTGACCGTTGCAACCAGAAGAGAAACAAGTACACTGGTACTCTCGGAACAACACTTGCTTCTGATGGTTCTTATCTTATTACTTTCTATGAGGCTACAGATGATGCAACTAAGGAGATGTATGCTATCGCCGCAGGTGAAGGTCCTGTTGCTAAGTTAGCTCTTTACACAAACTCTAAGTTCCCTGAGGGTTCTGAGGGTGTTATCAAGGTAAGAGATACTCAGTGGGCACTTGGTGATGGTAAGACTTCTTACCCTGGCATTCTCGATGATGGCACTGAGGCTCCTCTCGAAGTAAAGGTTAAGTCTGTTTCTGCTGAAGAGTTCACAGCTATCAAGGGTATCTCTATGGACAACCTGAAGAATGCTGAGATCTTCAATATGAGCGGTCAGCGTGTTGCTAACGCTACTAAGGGTCTCTACATCATCAACGGTAAGAAGGTTTATGTGAAGTAATTCAACCTACATACCAATTCACAGGGTGGCTTCGTGCCACCCTTTTTTTATTGAAAACATCACCTTGTAGAGACGTGGGCATGCCCCGTCTCCCC
>FLNU01001373.1_pt1 | contig 20819 bp, 20 predicted proteins | sample 1140361 | NCBI WGS metagenome assembly FLNU01 (sample SAMEA3878206, study PRJEB12797) | bioreactor metagenome | biome: Moose rumen | place: Sweden | collected 2011-10 | reverse complement strand
AGGCTGAAGCCGGTATCGAGAAATTAAGAAAATATGTCGATGCAATTTTGGTTGTTCCAAATGACAAATTACTTCAAGTTGTCGAACGTCAAATTGGTTTAAGAGAAGCATTTTGTATCACAGATGAAGTCCTTTATAGAGGTATTCAAGGTCTTTCAGATATTATTACTATTCCTGGAATGATAAATATTGACTTTGCGGATGTAAGAAAAGTTGTTAAAGATTCAGGAACAGCGTTAATGGGTATTGGACGAGCTCAAGGGGAAGGCAGAGCAATTAAAGCCGCTGAAATGGCTATTAATTCCAAATTACTTGAATCTTCTATTGATGGTGCAAGCGGTATTATTGTTAATATCACCGGAAGTTCAAATATGACATTGTACGAAATAAATGACGCAACAAGTATTATAAATAACGTTGTAAAAGATGATGCAGATGTTATTATCGGTACTGCAATCAATGAATCATTACAAAACGAAATTCAAATAACAGTTATCGCTACAGGTTTTAGCGAAAAAACAGAAAAAAATCCATTGCAAATGTCCGCAGCAGAATATTTCCAAGGTTCAAATCCTGCCAATTCAACTTCTAAAATAGAATTACCGCAATTCCATTTAGATGTGCCTGATTTTTTGAAAAAAGGATAAAAGAAAGGTTATAATAATATGGGTCAAGCAGAGACAATACAATATCAAACAAGTGGGACTTGCTGTCAATTTATGCAAGTTTTAGTTCAAGACGGAAAGATTCTTGACTGCGAATTTCACGGAGGATGCAACGGGAACTTAAAAGGAATAAAAAGCCTTGTCAAAGGAATGGCTATTGACGAAGTAATAGAATGCCTGAAAGGTATTACCTGCGGCCCCAAACCCACAAGCTGTCCGGATCAACTTGCACAATGTCTAATTGAATACAAGCAAAACAAATTAACACAAGCAAAGTAATATTGTTTTAAATATTTAATCGTGATAAAATTTGTCTATGGATAGAAAAGATTTTATTAAAGCAAAGCGTATTGTTATAAAGCTTGGTACAAATGTTTTACGCAATGACGATGGTAATGTATCTTTACCAAGGATTTATACATTTATTGAAGATATTGCCCGTCTGGTTAAATCAGGGAAAGAAGTGATAATTATTACTTCCGGAGCTGTAAGCTTAGGTAAAAAACGATTAAACCTCGATGACACGAGTGGAACAGCTGTAAAGCAAGCCTGTGCCGCTATTGGTCAAGGCAAACTCATGTCAATCTATGAAAACGGCTTTGATACTTACGGCTTAACCGTTGCTCAAATTCTTCTTACAGAAGATGATTTTTCCCTCAGAGAAAGATATCTTAGCTTGAGAACAACCTTTAATAAACTATTAGAACTCGGTGCGATTCCTGTTATTAATCAAAATGATACAGTCACAACTCTTGACGTTGCATTAAGAGTGGTTGAAGAAGATATGCAAGTTTGTTTTTCAGATAACGATAAGCTTTCCGCTCTTGTTGCAAGCGAACTTGATGCAGATTTATTGATAATTTTATCCGACATAGATGGTTTGTATAGTGCTAATCCAAAAACAAATCCTGAAGCAAAACTTATCAGCTCTGTTTCGGAGGTGAACGATGATATTTTAAACCTTGCATCAGGCGCTTCCGAAGGAGGACGAGGAGGAATGGAAACTAAACTTATGGCCGCACGTATGGTTACAAGATTTGGCGGAAAAGTACTAATTGCAAACGGGAAAATTCCATACATAATTAAAAAAATATTTGAAGGAGAGGAACTAGGAACAATGTTCTATCCTTCAAACGAAAATTTGTCCGGTAAAAAACGATGGATAGGTTATGCTACAAATATTGTCGGGAAAATAAAGGTCAATACAGGTGCTAAAAAAGCATTAATCGAAGAAGAAAAGAGTTTATTACCAATAGGAGTAATAGGTGTAAAAAATTCTTTTAAAAAAGGCGATGTTGTATCTATCCTTGATGAAAATGAAACAGAATTTGCAAGAGGAATAGTAAATTATGATTCTGAATCCTGTCAGAAAGTTATTGGGCATCATTCTGATAATATAATGGAAATTCTGGGCTTTAAAAATTACGATGCAATAATAACAAGAGACAATATAACAATTCTGTAGGTGTAAAATAATGGAATTTATTGAAATTGCAAAAAATGCGAAACAAGCATCATTAAAAATAGCAGAGCTTGACTCCACAACTAAAAATAACGCATTAAATGAAATCGCACAAGCTTTTGAGAATTATAAACAAGAAATTTTCGACGCAAATAAACAAGATTTGGTGTTTGCACAAAAACTTGTAGAAGATGGAGTACTAGGAAAATCAACATTTAATCGTCTAAAGTTAGATGAGAACAAAATGCGAGACATGATACAAGGTGTTCGTGATATTGCAAAATTAGAAGACCCGGTTAGCAAAAAACTTCTGGAAAGGGAATTAGACGAAGATTTAACTCTATACAAAGTTTCTTGTCCTATTGGTGTTTTAGGAATAATTTTTGAGTCTAGACCCGATGTTATTTCTCAAGTATCATCACTTGCAATTAAATCTTCAAATGCAGTGATTTTAAAAGGGGGAAAAGAATCCGTAAATACAAATAAAAAAATTATGGAAATTATGAATGAAGCCCTTTCTAAAATCAAGAATTTCCCTAAAAACGTTGTTCAACAAGTTTTTACTCACGAAGATATTTCTGAAATGCTTAAATGCGACAAATATATAGATTTAATAATTCCTCGTGGCGGAAATAAACTTGTACAATACATAAAAGATAATACAAAAATCCCCGTACTCGGTCATGCCAGCGGAATTTGCCATATCTTTATAGATGAAAATGCAAATATAAACATGGCATCAAAAATTGTCACAGATGCTAAAACTCAATACCCAAGTGCTTGTAATGCAGTAGAAGCACTTTTAATACACAAAAATTTCAAAAAAGCAGATGAATTACTGGCATCTTTACAGCTCGAAGAAATAAAACTTATTTCAAACCCTGAAAGATGGGATATGGAATATGGTGACAAAATTTTATCTTATAAATTTGTAAATTCTGTAGAAGAAGCCATTCAACATATAAATACATACGGTTCCGGTCACACAGACTGCATAATAACTACAGACATGAATAATGCTGAAAAATTTATGAATAACGTGGATTCTGCGGGAGTTTATTTAAATGCATCAACAAGATTTGCAGATGGATTCCGTTACGGATTTGGAGCAGAAGTTGGCATTTCTACCAACAAAACCCACGCACGTGGTCCTGTAGGACTAGAAGGCTTAACAATATATAAATACAAACTAATTGGGAATGGACAAATAGTTGCAGATTATGTAAATGGAACAAAAATGTTTCACCACAAGGATATTATATAAATAAATACTATAAAAAAGACCTCCTTTTATATTAAAAGGAGGTCTTTTTACTATTCTACATACTCTTCTAAACGTTTTTTACGATTTGGATGGCGAAGTTTTCTTAAGGCTTTTGCTTCGATTTGTCTAATACGTTCTCTGGTTACGCCAAACAATTGACCAACTTCCTCTAATGTTCTTTGTCTACCATCATCCATCCCAAAACGTAATCTCAAAACATCACGTTCTCTAGCAGATAATGTACAAAGAACTTCTGCCAAATCTTCTTTTAAAAGTTCAGAAGCTACCATTTTAACAGGAGCATCCGCTTCTTTATCTTCAATAAAATCACCTAAGCGAGAATCTTCTTCTTTGCCGATAGGAGTTTCTAATGATAAAGGTTCTTGTGCAATTTTGATAATTTCACGAAGTTTTGAAATAGAAACATTCATTTCTGCAGCAAGCTCATCTTCAGTTGGTTTTCTTGAAAGATCTTGCGCTAACTTTCTTGTAACTTTTTTCAATTTATTAATTGTTTCAACCATGTGAACAGGAATTCTTATTGTTCTTGCTTGATCCGCAATTGCACGTGTAATTGCTTGTCTAATCCACCAAGTTGCATAAGTTGAGAATTTAAATCCTCTTTCATGATCAAATTTTTCTGCAGCACGAATTAAACCAAGATTACCTTCTTGAATCAAATCTAAGAATAACATTCCACGACCGATATATTTCTTAGCAATACTTACAACCAAACGCAAGTTCGCTTGAACAAGTTTTCTTTTTGCAATAGCACCGGGTGTACCGCCTTCAAGAATTTTTCTCGCAAGTTCAATTTCTTCATTTGCGGACAATAATTTAATTCTGCCGATTTCACGCAAATACAATCTGACAGGATCGTCAATTGCAACACTTTTTGGCACTTCTAAATCCCTGGGGTCTGGCTCATCTGAAGAGTGCATCATATAAATATCTTCAGCCTTTACGTCATTCATTTTTGAAGTGACAATATCTTCTATATTATCCGTTGATATATCAACATTCATGTAGTTAATGGAATCATTCTCCGGCTCTAATGATTCTTCATCAAGATCCTGAACATCCATTGAAGCATCATCTTCTACACTGATTACTGAGGATCCCGGTTGTCTTTTTCTTGTCATCTAATTCATCTCCGATTACTTATATTTATTTTTTATTTTATCTCTAAGTTGTATTTGAATTTTAAGGGCTTCAGGATCATTGTCATCTATATCCTGATATTTTTTTCTAATGTGTTTAATCTCCTGAGCGTGTTTACACTGATTAATTTTTGAAATAACTTCATTGATTATATTCACAAAATCCTCATCGCTTAGCCCCCTGTACTCTTCACTTGCCTGAACTAACTCGGGCAAAAGAGCCTGCGCATCTGGGTTTTCAACGAATTCAGTGTATAAATGTTCAATTAATTCTTTCACATTATTTACGGTACATGTCAATTTGTCAATTGTAGATTTTACAATTATTAATATTTCATCATCGAATGCAACGTCTGACATCATTTCACTTATTTGAGACAATGTAAAATTGCTGTCGGGTACTAGAAACATGCTCAATAATTTTTTTTGCGCTTTTTTTAAAATAGAATCATTTTTTGTTACATTTTTAACAATTCGTTCAACCTGAGGAATATTTGCTCGCTCAAAGGCATTTATTTCTGTTTTTATAGCATCGCCCTCAACCCCGAGAGCTTGAGCGACCATATCTATATATTCAGAACGAATAATTTTATTTTTTATTTCCGCTAAAACGGGGATAAAAGTACTTACATACTGAGCTTTTTCTTGAGGAGTTTTATATTTATCTTTATTTTTCAAAATACTATTAATTTGAAAATCTATAAATAATGGTGCGTTTTGTAAATACATTTTATAAGCATCAGCACCTACAGATCTTACAAATTCATCCGGATCTTTGCCTTCTGGAGGTGCTATAACCCTTATTTCACAAGCATATTTATCACCGGTTGTAAGCGCATAACTTTCGTCAAACTGCTTTATATTTCCTAATCCCGCAAAAACTTCTTTTATTACAGATGCGCCACGGGCTGTCGCTTTTTGTCCGGCAGAATCCGTATCAAATGATAAATAAATTCTTCTTGATTTGGTATATCGGGAAAGAAGTTTTACGTGTTCGGATGTCAAAGATGTTCCGCAGGAAGCTACGCAATTTTCTATCCCATGTGCTTGAGAAGATATTACATCAAAATATCCTTCCATTAGAATAACACCGTCTTCTTCTTTTATGGCATCCTTTGCAGTATATAATCCATAAAGAATACGACTTTTATTATATATCAATGAATCTGTTGAATTTAAATATTTTGGATTTTGACCTTCTTCTATTGCTCTTGCACCAAATGCTACAAATTGACCATTTTCATTTTGAATAGGTATTATTACTCGATTGCGAAAACGATCAATATAGCCGCCTTTTTCACTTTTTAAAATCAACCCCGCTTTTTCCAATACTTCATTAGAAAAATCTTTACGCAATTCATCATAGAGCAAAGAAAGAGATTTCGAGGCAACTCCTAAATGAAATTTTTTGATAATATCCGTACCTATTCCACGTTTTGTAAGATATTTCATAGCAACTTCCGAATTGTCATCTTTTCCTCTCAAAAGTAAATCATTATAATACATAGTGGCAATTTCTGTTGCTTTTAGCATTTGCTCTTTTAATTCTCTCGTATTTCCACCGCTACTTATATGAGACTCCGGAAGTTCCAGACCGAATTTTTCTGCTAAATCTTCAATTACTTCTTTAAACTCCATATTTTTGGTTTTCATAATGAATTTTATAGCATCACCGGCTTCGCCACAGCTGAAACATTTATATATTCCCATGCTAGGGGTAACACAGAATGAAGGATTTTTGTCTTTATGAAACGGACACAATCCCCAATAACTACTTCCTTTACGTTTTAATACAACTTGTTCTGATACAACATCAACAATATCAAGTCGATTTTTTATCTGTTGTATCAATTCATCCCACGTAACACTACTCATACTTAAATTGTAACATCAATATAAAATAAAGTGGGATTTTAAATTAAAAATTCCTATGGATGTATTATATATTATTTTGTTCTTTGGAAAAATCCTGCAAGTTCTTTATGAGAAATTGTATGATAAATTGGCCTGCCGTGCGGACAAGTGTAAGGCATTTTTGTAGTACGCCATTTTTTAATAATTTCCTGCATCTGCCAAATTGATAAAGGGGTATTTGCTTTAACTGAAGCTTTACAAGCTGTTGTACGTAAAATACGTTCTTCCAAATTATTTAAATCACCCTCAATACTGTCTAATATATCAGCCATAATTTCTTTTGGATTTACTTTCGCCAAAATTTGAGGAACTTTACGGAAAATAATTTCAGTATCTTTTATAAACTCAATTCCATAACCGAAACGTTCAAATTTTTCTAAATTTTCTTTAATTAATTCCGCTTCACTAGAAGAAATTTCAATTACATCTGATACAAAAAGCATTTGAGAAATAATATTTTTATCTTCGAGAAGTTTTTCATAATTATAGCGTTCTTCTGCTATATGCTGATCTACAATTTCAAGTCCTTCATCAGTTTCAATTAAAATATAAGTATCTTTATATTGACCGATAATTTTATCTTTAACAATTTCTTTTTCATTTGAAGAAGATGAAAACATGGCTTGCTGTGTAACTTTAGGGGCACCTGAATAAACATATTCCGGAGTCATTAAATTTGCAGGAACATACATAGTATCTGATTCTTCATCCACATAAACTTCTTGTTTTCTTGATGGAAATCTTATTACCGTGCTGTCAGATTGAATAGAAGATTGCAGCTCAGATTTTTGGACAGGGGTATGAAAACCTGAAACATTTGACGGCTGTTCGGTATAATTCGCAAGTCCGCCCTGAATCGCAGAATATATGAAATTAAATATCTGATTTGGATTTTTATATCTTACTTCTTTTTTTGTCGGATGTACGTTCACATCAACATCATGCGGAGGAATTTCCAAATTCAAAACAACAAACGGATATTTATTCCCCGCAATCAAATTCTTATAAACCGTATCTATTGCCTTTTGAAAAATAGGACATCTTACTGCTCGTGAATTTATATAAGTATGATAACTTTTCTTACTTGAACGGGTATAATCCGGAGTGCTTACAAAACCGCTGATTTTTAAACCTGAAAGTTCGTCTGTTTTTAATACTTCTTTCAAGTTGTTTGTAACATCCGATGAATAAACTTCTTTAATCGTTTGAGTCAAATTGTTTTGACCTGTAGTTTTAAGGATTGTTTTACCTTGTTTTTTTAGTTCAATAGAAACTTCCGGATGCGAAAGAGCGATTGCCTGAACAATTTCCTGAATATAAGAAAATTCTGTACTAGAACTTTTCAAAAATTTTAAACGAACCGGAAGGTTATAAAACAAATCCTTAACTTCCATAATAGTTCCGACCGCACATCCTGTTTCTACCTTATGAACTTCAGAATTTTCGCATTTAACTTTCGTTCCGGTATCAAAATCTTTGGTTCGAGTAGTGCAAGTCAATTTTGAAATAGAGATTATACTTGCAAGAGCTTCTCCTCGAAATCCAAATGTATGAATATCAAATAAATCATCGTCATCTTGAATTTTGCTTGTTGCATGTTTTGAGAAAGCAAGCATTATATCATCAGGATGAATACCTGAACCATTATCAGCAATTCGAATATTGCGGCATTCGTTTTCAATATCTATGCTTACTTTTGTTGCACCTGCATCGATTGAATTTTCTGTCAATTCTTTCACAACAGATGCCGGACGCTCAATAACTTCTCCAGCAGCAATTTGATTTATTAAATGTTTAGATAACTGTTTTATTCGTGCCATAAATTACCCCTACTCCAGATTTACTACTATCATACCACAAAATACACCGAATGTTTGATTACAAACATGTCAAATTTTAATAAGATTTTTATGAAAAACGGGAGGAGATATTTTGGCAAGGCTAAGTACTAATACAAAATTAAAACCACAAAAGAAAGCTGATTTAAAAGTTGTTCAAACCCCTGATATTAAAACAACAAAATACAGCGATATAAACCTAAAACGCTGGAAAGATTATGCGCACGTAATTACGAATTCTTTGTGGCTTTTCCCGACACGTCTTAAAGAACACGGTCATTCAAACGAATATCACGGAAATTATATTCCTCAAATTGCTCAACAAATGTACGAAAGATATACAAAGAAAAATGACGTTGTATTGGATTTATTCTTTGGTTCAGGAACTTCCGGAATTGAAGCAATAAACATGAATCGTCGCTGTATTGGTGTTGAATTGAAACAAGATTTGGTAGATAGTGTCTCGCAAAAATTTACTCCAAAACAGCTTGTAACAGATGTGAATATTATTTGTTCCGATTCAACAAGCGAAGATGCCTCAGAAAAAGTTAAAGCAAGACTCGAAATTATGGGAGAAGAAAAAGCACAATTTTTAATGCTTCACCCGCCTTATGATGATATTATTAAATTTTCTGATAAAAAAGAAGACCTTTCTAATTGTGCAACAACAGAAGAATTCTACGATATGTTTGAAAAAGTTGCCAAAAACGGCTACGACTTGCTTGAAAAAGGTCGTTTCGCATGCCTGATTATAGGAGACAGCTACAAAAATTCAGAAGTCCAACCTCTGGGTTTTGAGTGTATGAACAGAATGCGCAAACTTGGATTTGTATTAAAATCAACAATAGTAAAAGATATAAACGGCAACGAACGTGCTAAAGGCAGAACCGCAAATTTATGGCGCTATAGAGCTCTTGCCGGAGGTTTTAGTATATTCAATCACGAATATATTTTCGTATTCCAAAAAGTATGAAAAGGTTTATCGAATTTTATAAATAGAACCAAGATCAAACTACTTTAATTAAAAAAATCCTTAATACTTAATTTAAAGAAGCAAGCAATTTCTTCTAATCTATCTATAGGTATATTAACTTTACATCTTTCAAGTTTGGAAATGTAAGAATTATCTAAACCCAATTGTAAAGAAAGCTCTTCTCTATTTAGGCCTAGTCCCTTTCTTAATTGAGTAACTTTTTCAGATATTAATTTTCTACCCACTTGACTCATATTATGTGATATTGGAATATTATTCAATTTATATACAGGAATAATATTCCATAATGAGATAAGAAAGTAAGCCTAAAACTAATCTGGTATGTATTTAAATAAATCGTTCGCATTACAATCTAGTGCAAAACACAACTTATTCAGATTTTTTAGAGATATGCTCTTAACTTCACCTTTATATATTTTAGTTAAGGTATGCCTATCTATTTTAGTTATTCTCGTAATATCACGTTTTTCAAGCTTTTTTGAAGCCATGACTAATGCAACACGATTTTCAATCATGACAACATGATAAACAATTGGGCAAAATATTTCCTTTTTGGTATATATTAATACTATATAGTATAATTATTACCAATAAAATTAATATTCCGTAAAGAATCCTAATAATACAAGAAAGGACAGCTATATGAAACTAAAGACCGAAGACCGATTCGCTAATATGAGGGCAAGCATGGATGAAATTCGCAGTAGTATGGTTATACTACTGCAAGCAGTCAAAAATAAACACGACATGGCGGAATTAACAGATATAAACAATCATCTTGAGATTGTTATAAATAAGACGGATAGTCTTATTGAAGAAGCTAATAATATATATAATGAAATTTTTGCAAAATAACATTAATTACAGCTTATAGGGAGCTTAACGCAAAATTCTGTTTTAACATTTTCTTTGCTTTTAACCGTGATTTCTCCGCCATGAGCCTGCGCTATTTGTTGAGACAAATACAAACCAAGACCTGTTCCGACTTTTCTTAATTTTTTCGCAACAGAATAATACTTGTTAAAAACCATTTTAATTTCATCTTTTGATATTCCCTGGCCAAAGTCTGTAACACAAATTGTCACAAAATCCGGAATAATATCAACCGTAACTTCTATAGCCTTCTTTGAATGACTATGATTGATTGCATTTGAAATAAGATTTTTTACTACCCTCGCCAATTGAATTGAATCCGCATAAATTTTCGGATTGCCAGCTGAGGAATTGAAATTAATTTCCATATCTGAATCATTAGCAATAGGGAGCATTTCATTTACAATTCCTTGAACAAAAGGATTTATCGCCAATTCGTCTTTAACAAGTTTTATACCTTTTTCTTTAATTTTATATGTTTCAAGAAGAATCTGAACCAAATCCAAAAGTTCAGTATTAGAGGATTTCATACTGTTTAGCGCAAATTCTTGTTTTTCTGAAATTTCTCCAAACTTTCTTGCCAAAAATAAATCAATCATATTCGATGCGGCAACAATAGGAACTTTTAAATCATGAGTCAACGTTGCAACAAAATCCTCTTTTAATGTAGAAATCTCTTTTTCAGTCGTAATATCTTTAATAATCAATACATATCTTTTTTTCTCAACAGAATTCAAAGGCTGAGATGTTATGACAAAATTACTGGATGGAGAATGTTTTATAAAAACTTCTATTGCATTCATTTCTTCAACTTTAGTATCTTCTTGCGCAAGTTGAATGTAATCAAAAACATTTTTGCCAACAATATCTTTTCCTCGCTTGATTCCAAACCACTTCAGAATTTTAGGCGTTGCTCGTAAGATTTCAAATTTATCATTTATAATCAAAATTCCATCAGACAGAGAATTTATTACAGATTCTAATAATCTGTTTTGCTTCATCAATTCTGATTGATATTCTACAATCATTTTTTCTCTGTCATTAAGAGTTTCGACCATTCTGTTAATACTATCCGTAACATTTTGATAGGTCGGATGTTCATCAAGTTTAGTTGTCAAATCTCCATAACGTACAGAATCAACGGTTGTTGTAACTTTACCTAGATAATCATTAATTTTAGACCAACGCTTGTTTGTTTTTCTTGTTATGAAAAATAAACAAATAAAAACAATAATTACACCGCTATTAATAATATAAAAATATGAAAACATTTATCTCTCATTCTTAAATATTTTGATTTATGCTATAATTGTACCATAGTTTTATTTATGTGAAAACATTATGAATTTTGAGAAAGAAAAAATTGTTTAATTGGTTAAAAAATATTTATAAAAATGTAAAAGGCTTAAATTCAGTTATCGAAAAGTATAAAAATGATACAGTTGTTCAATCATTACCTGTTATCGCATATGTTAATAAGGCGAAAAAACTTTTTGAACAAAGGAATTTTGATGAAGCGGAAGAAATTCTATTAAAAGCACTGGATATTGGAGAAGATGCATTAGTTTACAAATATCTCGGGAAAATTCAAGAACAAAGAGGCCAGTATAAACCTGCTGCAGGCTATTATGAAAAATCTGCCTATCTTAACCCAAATGATAAAGAAATTTGGCTTCGCTTGGGAATGAGCGAATTATATAGCGGAATGTTTAATGAAGCAATATCCTCTTTTGAAAGAGCCGACAAAATTAATCCTATGAATACAGACGTTTATACCGGCTGGGGAATGGCCTTAATGCGTTTAAAAAAATATGCAAATGCAAAAGATAAATTTGTATTTGCATCAAAAATAAGCAAATATAACTACACGGCAATTTTATTATCCGCAGTTATGGAAATCCGGCTTGGAGAATATTCCAGTGCTGAAGAAAAATTAAGCTTCTTGTCAAAAGTTGCACCGAATGAAACCAGCCATTATGAATATGCTCATTTAAAATTGATAAAGTCCGATTATGAAAATGCAATAATATATGCCAATAAAGCACTGTCAATAAATAAACAAATGCTTCCTGCATATTTTGTTTTAGGAGAAACATATTCCATACTTAATGAAAGTGAAAATACTCACAAAACTTTCCAAACTGCATTAGATAATGATTTAGACAGTCCTATTTTGCATTTTGAATGGGGAAAAGCCTGTGTTAGACTATTAGAATTCGATAAAGCAAAAGAACAATTTTCTAAAGCTTTGGAAAAAGATTCAAATTATATTGATGCAAAACTTGGGCTGGCTCTAATAAATTCATATAATGACGATTTTACTTTATTAAATGAATTCAAGGAAAAACATGCTTCAAATGTTTATATTCAAGAAGCAATGGGAATTCAATGTTTGCATAACAACGAAACAGAAGAAGCTGTTTCTATGTTTAAAAAAGCACTTAAAACAGATAAAAAACAAACATATAATTATTATAACCTTGCACAAGCATATATAAAAAATGAAAATAAAGATAAAGTAAAAGAGTATTTTGAAAAATTCCTAGAAAAAAATCCAAATAACTTAAAAGGTATACTTGATTATTCAAAATGGTTAATAAATGTATCTGATTTTTCACAAGCACAAAGAAAGCTTCGCAAAGCAGAAAAACTTTCTAACGATTCCGAAATATTAAATTTACTATTTTTAACACATTACACTCTTGTCAAGAATAATCTTTCTGAATATAATATAAAAGAAGCTTTGGCTATTGCACAAAAAGCACAGACTCTTGGGAGATTTGATTATATTACCCAAAAACAAGAACTTGAAGATATTTTAAAGAATATACAGGGAAATAACTAAATTGAGAAAGATAGTAGTACAAAAGTTCGGTGGGACATCAGTTGCAGACATTGAGCGTATCAAAAATGTCGCAAGTGTCATTGTAAAAGAAAAAAATAACAGCAATGATGTAGTAGTTGTTGTTTCTGCTATGGGTCACACTACCGATCATCTGGTAAAAATGGCATATCAATTAAGTTCATCCCCTTCTGAAAGAGAAATGGATATGCTCCTTTCAACGGGAGAGTGCGTTTCAATGTCATTACTCGCAATGGCAATACAGTCCTTAGGCTACGATGCAGTTAGCTTTAATGCATCTCAAGTTGGAATTTATACCGAAAATGTCCATTCAAAAGCAAGAATTATTGATATTAAAACTGATAAAATAAGAAAAAATCTTAATGAAGGAAAAATTATTATCATTGCAGGCTTTCAAGGTGTTACGTCTGAAGGAGAAATTACAACTTTAGGTCGAGGTGGTTCTGACACTTCGGCTGTAGCTCTTGCGGCAGCGTTAAATGCAGAAAGATGTGATATTTATACCGACGTTGAAGGTGTTTATACTACCGATCCAAGGGTTGTGCCAAACGCTTCAAAATTGGATGAAATATCTTATGAAGAAATGCTTGAACTTGCTCATGCCGGAGCAAATGTTCTTCACCCTCGAAGCGTTGAAACTGCAAAACAATATGAAATCCCTCTTAGGGTAAGAAGTAGTTTTAAAACGGATAATTTAGGTACTTTAATTTTAGGAGTTGAAAAAATGGAAATAAATAAACCGGTTGCAGGGGTTGCAGAAGATTCATCGCAAGTTAGAATTGTTGTTTGTGATGTTCCGGACACACCGGGTGAAGCCGCAACATTATTTGGTGCTTTAGCTCAAAAAAATGTTTCTGTTGATATGATTATCCAATCTTATGCAAGAAAAACTTCTAACACAAATGACATTGCTTTCACAATAAACAAATCTGATTTACCTAGAGCACAAGAAGTTTTGAAAATAGTTAAAGAAAAACTTCACGCAGGAGATATAAAAATAGATGAAAATATTGCAAAAGTATCTATTATTGGTGCCGGTATGATTGATAGACCGGGTATTGCTTCTACTATGTTCCAAACTCTTGCAGATACAGGAATCAATATCCGAATGATTTCAACAAGTGAAATCAAAATCAGCTGTTTAATTAACAAAGAAGATGCGCAAAAAGCTGTTAAAGCTCTCCATGAAGTCTTTGAGCTTGGATGTGGCGAGGTCGCAGATGTCAAAGGAACATTGCCGGATTAGGTTTTATTGTTTGTTTATAAATAGCACTTTCTTTCTTCGCCTTCAACGCCTGCATAGAGCTCTACGTATTGTTTTGCAGGAGAAGCGTTAATTTTTTCCAGTAAAACTTCTTCAATTTGAAAGAATCCAACTTCAGACGTCATTTCAATATCAATCTTAATAGGACGTCTTTCACCGTGGTGAATACCAATCCATTTGATTGCGTTAGCGGAATATTTATGAATATCGCCAACTTTCGGAGCAGTGTTTATAGCAAGCGGAATTCTTGCCCGACCTTTTGTCATGTCACATCCGTCAGCTATAAGAATTATTCCGGCTTCAGTTGAATGAATTTTGTGAGAGGACATGTGTCCGATTATGCATTCTGTTGCCATTGCCTTAATCACAACACGCTTGTGCAAGTTATCCGGAAACATGTGCATTAATGCTCTATCAATAATAGGCTGAGCAAGAAGCGCAGACATCTTTTCATGACTTTGTCTGCTTATTGACATGCCTAAATCATGCATTAACCCTGCAAGAATGACAGCGCACATACTGTCTTCAAACGTGCCAATTTCTTCCTGTTCCAATGATGTTTTGATACCAAAATCATGAAGAATATTGAGCATCTTTATTGCATTACCTACAACTTGACGCATATGAACAGGTCCGTGATCGTTATAACCAAGACGCCTTATTGAAACGTTATTGGCATATTCTTGCATCTCTTGAAGTTCCGGATCGTCAAATAAATACTCGACAAGCTTCAAACAAACAGGATTGTTTTGAAGCCTTTTTAGTATTTTAGTTTCCGTTGTAAGCTCTTTTGCTGATTTCATTCCTTTGATGTCCTTAAAATTCTTACTTAAATATATAATAACCCATAAAGTAAAATTTTCCAATAGGAAATTTATGTTATGTCTAGAAATACATATTAATAATATTTTCCGAATGGACTTTTTTTTCTAAAGTCTGCAAAACTAGCAACATCTTTTGGAAACCAGAAGAATTTTTAATTAGCTTATATAATTCACTTATTTGACTAGAATCTTTCATATTGATTGCAAAACTTACAGTTTTACCATTATTATTCTTCATTTGTATTAATAATTGATTGCGTTTAAAATGCCTTTTAGCAATAAAAGGTCCTTTGTATGTTTTCCCTGTCCTGGCACAAAACAATGAATAATCTTTATCAATAATTAAATCCCAATTTTTGCCAATATTTTCATAAGCATTAGAATATTGTATAAATTTTGGAGAATTATCTAATAAGAACTTTCTTCCAGTTTCAGTTACTACAATTGAGCCAAATTGAGGAAATTTTGTACGAGAAGCTGTAACATTACTATTAATCTGCATTATATGAATCCTTTTTACCTATTTGAAAAATTGTAAAAAAAATGATTGCTATTCTGTTAAGAAATATTTAAACTTTATTTTTTTATAGTAAAATAACTTTTGTAGGAGTAAAAAAGAAAGGATAAAAATGTTGACTAAAAGTTCTAGCGTAATCACACATTTTACAGGTGTAGATTTTGGAAAGTATTCTTCAAAAATCAATGAATTTGTAAGTGAATTTTCTTCACGTGCAAACAAAAACGGACAATTTTTAAACTGGGTAAATTTACCATCAGAACAAGCAAAAAGAGTAGATGAAATTTACTCTATGGTTTCAAGTTTAAAGAACGCAACCGGTGCTAAAGCATTAAGTGTTATGGGTATTGGCGGTTCAAAACATACCGTTGAACACATGTTATCAATTAACGGTTTAAACGTTAACAGAACAGATATCGAATTTTATTCTGATGTAGATTCTGCAAGCTGGGAAAGATTTTTATACAGATTAGGAAATGACGTATTATCTTCAAATTATTTGATAGCTTCAAAATCAGGTTCAACTTTTGAAACTAAAGACGGATTTTTGAGAGTTTTGAATATGCTTATTGAAAGCTATAAATCTCAAGGAAAATCTGAAGAAGAAGCAACAAAATGTGCTCATAGACATTTTATTGCCGTAACTGACGGAAACGCAGAAAAATCAGAACTCAGAAGAACTTCAAACGAAAACGGATGGATTGGTGATTTATATATCCACGATGACGTTGGCGGAAGATTCTCAGCATTTGATGATCATGCATTATTCACTTTAGCTTATGCAGGAATGAAAAAAGAAGATATGATTTCTATGTTAAATTCCGCTCAAAGTGTTTCTTCTGAATCATTAACGGCTGATTTAGACATAAATGATGCCTTAAAAGAAGGTATTTTCTGGGCAGATGCAAAACTTAGCGGAATTGATGCTTCTGTTCATCAATATATGGGTTCAATTTTTGAAAACACTGTATACTGGCACGCTCAAATGCAAAACGAATCAGTTAAAGATACATTGAAACAGGTTGCAAAAGTGCCTGATGCTATGCATCACTCTGCAGAAGCGCATTTCAATCCTGCAAATAAACTTGTTTTTGCATTGACAGTTCCTTCAGATAACGGTGTTTGCCGTGAAAACTCACAAAGCTACATCGAAGCTTTAACAAAATCTTATGAAGTAACAGGCGCTTTCTTCTTAGAAACAGCTCAAACTTCCGGTATGGGGTTAACTCCTGAAGCAGCGGGAACTTTAACACAGTTGAGGGCATTCGCAACTGTTTATCAAGAAATCGTTACAAGGATAATGAAAAGTGAATCTTTTCCTGAAGTTCTTGACAGTGTACTTCAACCGCACGTAGAATTCTACAAAAAGAATTTAAAAGGCGGAGTTGTTGTTCCGGGAAGAATCTCTAAATAATTTTTAAAATTATTTGAAAAAGGATGCTTTATAAAGCGTCCTTTTTTATTGTTCTATTTACTTTAACTACATTTTAAAATAGAATATTAATATGATTTACTTCTTTTATGGGGATGAAGAATTTAATATTTCAAAGGAAATCAAAGTTTTAAAGGATAAACTTGACAAAAATTTTATTGAAATGAGTTACAAAGTGTATGATAATCCAAAATTCCCGGATTTAATTGCTATTGCATCAACCTTACCAATGATGTTTGGTAAAATGCTGATTGTAATAGACTGTATAAAATATTTTTCATCAAAATCAGAAGATACGGGATTTGACGATAAACAATTGAAGCAATTAACAGAAACACTTGATAATTGCAATGAAAATTTGGATATTGTATTTTATGCCTACTCTGACCCGGAAGGCAAGAAAAAAATAGACAAACGCAAAAAAATATTTAAACTTTTAGCCAAATATAATTCGAAAGAATTTCCGCAAATCCCATCATACAAAACTCAAGAGTTAGAAAATTGGATTAAACAACAAGCCAAAACAAAGAATTTAAAAATTTCAAATGATTCTGTTTCTTTATTACTTCTTAAAGTTGGCTCAAACCTCAGAATGATTGATTCTGAAATTGAAAAGTTGAAAGTTTTTGCCGGGAATGAAGCCGTTACTAATTCTATGATAGAAGAAATTTGCGTAAATAATGAAGATTTATTTGCGTTTATTGACTATTTGGCAACAGGAGAATATTCTAAAGCCCTAACAGAATATCAAAAATTAGTTTCGACCAGACACCCGCTTGCAATACTTTTAACAACACACACAATGCTTCACAATAAAATCCGAATTAAAGCAAATTCATTGAAAAGCACACCGGATGATATTGCGAAAATGCTAAATATGCATCCTTATAGAGTAAAACTCGAAATTCAAAAATTGAAAAATATTTCATTAAAAAGCCTTGTTAAATTGAAACAAAATTTGACAAATGCCGAGTATAAAATTAAATCCGGGCAATCAAATATGGAAATAAGCAGGGAGGTTGAATATGCCTTATTACAACAGTAAAGTAGATGAAAAATACCCTGAACTTATAAAATATTTTAAATCCGGAATAAGAAGTATCGATAAAAATATAAGCCATTGTTTGTTATTCTGGGGACCGGATATAAATGCCCAATGTGAAATTGCGCTTGAGATTGCAAGATTATTAAATTGTAAAGAGAATTCCGATAAAGACTGCCAATGCTTAAATTGTAAATGGATTAGAGAGCAAGTTCATCCTGCAGTTAAAATATATACGAGATTAGACTTTAAAGAAGCCGGAGCAATTGATGATGACGAATCAAAATCCACCGGTAAAAAAAATATTGATAAAAACCAGGCAAAAGCTATTATCAATGAACTGGCTGTAACTAGTGATTATCATAGAGTTTATATTTTTTGCGACAGAGATGAAGATGGAAATCTGCTCCCCTTAAATCAAATTAATTTCCCTGAAGTCACTTCAAATGCACTTTTAAAGACTTTTGAAGAACCCCCTGAAAATACAACATTTATATTTTTAACAAATGATAAAACAGATATTATTACAACCGTTGTTTCACGAGCTCAATCATTCTTTGTACCGGGAAAAACGGAAGAAAATTTGGATTATAATTTGGTGGAAAATGTTATAAAAAACTACTGGGAAATAGACAGAAACAATGTTTTAGATTTTGAAAACGACCTCACAACATTAATTTCTGAAAATGAACCTAAAAAAATATTCACACAGATTCAAAATTATATGTTTGCAGTTTTGAAATCGAATTTTGAAAACAAACCGCTGTATTATAGAATAATGAAAGATTTAAAGCACGTAGAAACTGCTAAAAGACAGATTTCTTTGACACCTTCAATGGCAACTCAAACGGTTGTTGAAAATTTAAGCTTTAACCTAATTTTGTCATAATTTGCAATTCATTTTTTTACCTGTTATAATTGCGTGGATTAATAATTAAGGAGAAATTGAAATTTATGGAATTTAGCGAAGTATTAAGGCAAATTGCGCTTGTAATTGCAATATCTTACCTTATAGGTTCAATTCCTACGGGATATATTGTTGTAAAACTATTTACCGGACAAGACATAAGAACTATTGGTTCAGGCTCTACAGGTGCAACTAATGTAAAAAGAGTTATGGGTAAAAAATGGTTTTTCACCGTAATGATTTTAGATGCATTGAAAGGGGCATTACCTGTTATATTTGCAGCGTTATTTGGAAGTGTATTTACAAATATAGGACTTCTTCCGGTCCTTGCAGCAATTTTTGTAATTTTAGGGCATAGCAAATCTGTATTTTTGAACTTCACCGGAGGTAAATCAGTAGCATCCGGAGTTGGAACTCTTTTAGCACTGGATTGGCAAGCAGGATTAATCATTGTTTTAACCTGGTCAGTTGTAACCTGGATATCAAGATATGTATCATTGGGGTCTATCACTGCAATGGCATTATCTCCTTTAATTATGTGGTTTTTGAATGCACCACCGGCTTACATTTTCTATGCATTTGTAGCCGCAGTTTATGTAATATATTTGCATAGAGAAAATATTAAAAGACTGAAACAAGGTACTGAAAACAAAGTAAGATAGGTAAAAATTATTGTATAATATCTATCATTTCTTTTAAAACTTGATTGTAAGGAGTAGGAATATTATGCTTTTTACCAAGTTCCATAATATGTCCTGCAAACATTTCGACTTCAGTTTTTCTTCCGGCTTCAATATCTTGAAGCATAGATGTTTTACCATCCGGTGTCATTTTGCTAAAAGCCGTTAATGCTTCTTCTATCATTGTTTCAGTATTTTGAACACCTTCTTTCTGAGCCAAAATTCTAACTTCCTCCATAACATTAACAAGAAAAGACATAAATTTTGGATTTGATTGCATTTGTCCAAATGTCATATTCAAAATTGCAGACGGTTGATTTGAACTAACATTTAACATATATTTTAACCACAAAGAACGTTCCATGTCTTTAGGAATTTTATAATCAATCCCTACTCTATCAAAAAATTCCTTTACAATATTTATGTCTGCAGATGTCCCTTTTAGTTTACTTCCTAATCCCAAAACAATTGTACCTATTCCGTCGTGAGTAATATTATTTTCATTTCTCATTGCGCTATGACCGATAAAATACGAAAGTAAAATATTTGTATCAGGATAGGTTTTTGCAATTATTTCTTCACTAGTTACACCATTAAGAAGAGAAAGAATTATTGTATCTTCTTTTATAAATTTTTTTATATTTTTTACAACTTCATTTAAACCGTCATATTTTGTAGCAATAATAATTAAATCTGCTTTAAAATCTGTATTGTCAGGTAAAATATAATTTAAACAAAGCTTTTTCCCATTAAAAATTTTAGGTTTTTGGGTATAATTTTCAAACCTATTTTTATCAACTAAAATTTTCAAATTTTCACTATCAAAACTATTTATTTTTTGTGCATAAATTGAGCCAACAGCACCCAATCCGCATAATAATACTTTCTTTATTTCTTTCATAACAAAACAATTCTAGCACCAATTTTTTTATATTAAAAATCTTTACATTATTTTTATTTAAAAAGCAATTTTTATATTAAAAAAAACTTTATATATACACGTGTAAGTAGTAAAAATTTAAGGTGTGCAAGTAGCAAGTGGGAATAGATGTGTCCGGTTCAAACCGTTACCATACAGGCTTGAATCCAAATGTACAATTAAATAATTATAATTTAAACA
>FLNU01002361.1_pt1 | contig 21110 bp, 14 predicted proteins | sample 1140361 | NCBI WGS metagenome assembly FLNU01 (sample SAMEA3878206, study PRJEB12797) | bioreactor metagenome | biome: Moose rumen | place: Sweden | collected 2011-10 | reverse complement strand
CCATAGAACCGTCTTCCTTCACGCGACTTGGCTGGTTCAGACTTCCGTCCATTGACCAATATTCCTCACTGCTGCCTCCCGTAGGAGTTTGGACCGTGTCTCAGTTCCAATGTGGGGGACCTTCCTCTCAGAACCCCTACTGATCGTCGACTTGGTGAGCCGTCACCCCACCAACTATCTAATCAGAAGCGTGCCCATCCTACACCCTTACGTTTCATTAATCTAAGATGCCTTAAAGTAATATATAAAGTGTTAATCCGCCTTTCAGCGGGCTATCCCTTGGTGTAGGGCAGGTTGCACACCCGTTACGCACCCGTGCGCCGGTCGCCACCAAAGTGTTTCCACCCCGTGCTGCCCCTCGACTTGCATGTGTTAGGCCTGTCGCTAGCGTTCATCCTGAGCCAGGATCAAACTCTTCGTTGTATATCTTCTGTTTTCTAAAGACAAATTATATAAGAATCTCTCCCGCTCACGAATCTATCTTGTGTACTCGAATTGACAAGAACCTCTATCGCACCTATATTATATATAAGTGCCGTTCCTGTTATGTACTACATTCTTGTTTGTTTCAATCTTTCAAAGAACTCTTTCTGTTTGTGCTTCCGTACTTATATCCATCCACAATGAGCGCAGAAAAAACATCGGAGAGCGGCTGCCCTCCTAACGAAAGCGACTGCAAAATTACTGCTTTTTTCTCAACCCACCAAATTTTTACCCGATTTTTTTACAAAAAAATTGTATTTTTTCTGTAACTCACTAATAATCAAATATGCCAAATATATCCATATCTTTATCACCATTCGGGCATTATCTGCCTCGCCCACACATTGAGGGGCGGTGAAGAAGGACTCAGGACGGTAAAATTGCGTGAAAAAAGTGTGTCTCACTTGTATGTATCAAAAAAAGTCGTATCTTCGCACCGAATTATTAAATTTATGCAATTATGGCAAGGACTAAGCGACTAAACGAAACGCAACTGCGATTGATTCAGTTGTTTGAGTTCGCTTCTACTAAAAAGGAGGAGCAGGAATTGATGGAGTACCTTCAAGCCTATTATCAAAAGAAATTTGCATCAGCAAGAAAAAGGATTCTATCCGATGAAGAGTTCTCACAAGCTAAAGTTGATACATACGTTCGAACACATCAGCATGGCAAACGAATTACACTATGAAGGTTGTATTAGACACGAATTGCTTGCTGCAAGTTATAGTTATAAGTTAGGGTTGCCCTATGCAATGACACATTCCATATTCGGATCGCAGTAAGCATCAATGCAAACTACGGGAGGGGTACCAACAAACAAGGCTCGCGATTGCGAGCCTTGTTGTTTATCGTGCATCAATGCGCGATGAGGTAGATAGGATAATCAAAGCTTTGCGCCAAGCATGTTGTAACGAACACCGTTCTTGATGATATAAACCTGACCATCAATGATAACCTTCTCAGCCTTAACAGCAGCGTTTACATTGTCTACACCTGCGCCTTGGAGGTTCTCAATGCGAACACCGAAGATATTGCTGGTATTGGTAACGAGTTTGATAACCACGTCACCTGCATCATAGGAACCGGCAGCCAAGTCAATCTCACCAGCGTGAGCAGGACGGGTACCGTCAATCTTCTTACCGTCACCAGTCAGGTTCTTACCATCAACTACTTCACCATAAACAGAAATTTCCACACCGCGCTCACTATCACCGTTCGGCTGATAGTACACAACGAGTTTGCCGTTAGCAGAGGTTGTGAAAGCACCCAGTGCAATAGTAGTACCGGAAGCAGCACGGAACATAGTACCGCATTTGAGCGAGTCAACGCCATCCCATGTCGGAGTGGGCAGTGTGGTGTTGTAGCTCTCCTTTACATTCCAAGAGTTGGCAGCCTCAGTACCATCGGATTTTAGGAAACCGGTCAGAACCGTACCATTAGCGAGGGAGTACGGAGAAGTACTGGTAACTTCAGAAGCCGTCATAGCAGCGTCTGAAACGCTGAGAGCCTGAAAATCGATGTAGTTAGCCACCTCATTGAGAACCACTACATTCTGAGCGTTAACAGCCAGAGCTGCAACAGCAGCAACTAAGAGGAATAATTTTTTCATAATGTTTTTGATTTAAAAGTTAATAATATTTGGTTAGTAAAAAGTCAAAAGTCGAAAGACAAAAGGCATTTGCCATTTCACTTTACAAATTCGGGTGCAAAGATACTACATTTTCCGGAAAGAAACAAGTAATTATTGCCGAAAAATGTGGAATTTTTGATTTTTAATCCGCCCGGTCGGTGTTTTTGCCGTTATAACGAACATTTTTAATCTTTTATACTCGATAATCGGCATCGGTTTCGGATTTATCCGGCAGTTAGTGAAATTGATATTTTCCGCGTTCTCTATCATAAGGCTACCGCTATTACCAACGCCAAAAAAGAAAGAATTCGTTTTTTTATATTCTTTCATTTATAGACTCAAAAGTTTAGTACAAATCTTGTACTAAATAGCGCAGATAAACCTCTAAATTGGTATATCCGGACACAAGCGTGATAGCCCGTCCATCGTTCGAGTCGGTCGGATTGAGTCCGAAACGCGTCTCCCATTCATCGGGTATTCCGTCATAGTCTGTGTCCGCAAGACATTCAGCCGTCTCCAGTTCTGGCCATCCGCCCACATCGGATTGCGTGTCGATGAGACCGTTCGTTGAGCCGTTGGAACCTTTATAGGTGGAGATGCCTTCGCGTACCTCTTTCACAATGCGCGTATCCAAGACATCGCGACATAGCGAACACCCTGCCTTTGCGAGCACAGACTCATATGCCGCTTCGGCTGTCTGCTCGTGCACCAGAGCCGTGAGACCTTGCGTCCAACGGCTGTCTGTTCCGGCTACGCTCTTGGACTTAGTAGAACCTTTCCAATTATCGGATGTCACATCTGACGAACCGAACATCACATTACCTGTGAGGTAAATCTTGGGAGTCGACACAGAGCCTCCGTGTTTATCCGTACAGTTGGAGCAAGAAGTCCATGGATCAACCAGCCTTGTTCGAACAGAAGAAGAGGTGGCAGGACCGGGTTTGAAGTAATTATTCACAAAATTAACATGTCTTCCTCCGCCTCCTTTGGTAGAGCCTTCGCCTCCATAGGCGGAATTGCCACCCCAATTATAGACTACATTATTGACAAAGTCAATAGGTCCGATATGGGCTGCATCAACGTAATCATGATCAAAACGCGGATTACGGCTGTCGTGGTGGGCCAGCAGATTATGGTGGAAAGTGGCGTTTGTACCGCCCCATATACCTCCGTATCCATGCGAACCTTTGCCATGCACAGAGTTTTTGAGGGACTCAGACACTATACAATACTGCATTGTAAAATCGGTATTACCATAACAACTGACACACTCGTCCACCGACCATGAGCAACTCAGGTGGTCCAGCACCACGCCATTAGAGTTGTTGACCGAGACAGCATCGTACTCTGTGTTACTCACATCGCCAAGCCGAACGCGGAGAAAACGAATAATCACATTATCCGCATTGATAACCAAAGGATAATCAGCGATACAGATTCCATCTCCGGGGGCTGACTGACCATCAATAGTTATGTTTCCTATTTTGATACGCAGTTCGCTATTGAGATGGATAGTGCCTGATACAGTAAATATCACGCGCCTCGCCCCCGTCTGTGTGGCAGCGTAGCGGAGGGTGCCCGCCATCGGAAGTCCCGTATTTGGGTCCAGCGAGTCATCCAAACGAGAGACACGATAAATCGTACCTCCGTCACCTCCGGTCACCGCGGCTCCTCCGCCCTCAATATGACGGCATGCCGCAACCAACTCAAGATTTGTATCTATTGTAGGCGTTTCAGGGGACTCCGATGGATTGCATGCCACCACAAACCATGGCAGCATGCAACACATCACTATAAGTTTCCAGTTTTTCATCGGGAAAGATTATTCCGCGCTATCTGAAGCAGCGTAATCGTAGTCGTTCCACAGCGCACCATTGGACTGACCCACGTTCACTGAGAAAATCGGCCAATACTGACGTCCATTGAGGCGATCAGGATATTCGCGATCAAAGAGCTCATAGTTATCCGGAGCCAATTCACGACCGGATGAACCGGCATACAAACTGCCCTTTCTCCAACCATTTTCGGAACTGTAACAAGAGGGTTGCCCTAATTCGCCTTTGTTGAGACCATATACAGAGTCAATTACAAATCCCTTTATTCCGGCAGATAAACTATACTCATCGCCAACATATTTGTATTTGATATAGAGTGTATCCTGAAGTTCTTCGAATTCGCCTTCATGGTTATTCATGTTTGCCAGACGCTCGTGTGCGGCAATCAGTGTCTCTTTAAGGATACCCCAGCGCATCAGGTCATACTTGCGGATATACTCGCCGGTAAACTCCAGTTTGCGCTCTTCTTGGAGATTTGCCATAGTCAGTTCTTTGGTTCCTACGCCCGCACGCGTACGCACCTTATTGAAACAAGCGGCACCGTCCACGCCGTAGGTGTTGGTAGGTATATCACCTCCGATACCGCCGATAGAAGCCTCAGCCGCCATCAGGAGCACGTCGGCATAACGGATTATCGGGAAGTTGACACCGTCATCGTTACCCGTACGGTTACGGTTCATCCATTCCACGCGGTATTTGTTTGCATACCAAGCATCAATCATACATTGTTTCTGATAGAGGAATTTCTCATTGTTGTCCACATCTATATTAGGAAAAGCAAGTTTCACTTTCTCGGGGTCGGAGTTGAACTCAGAACCGTTATCATACACCCAGATATACCGTGCCATTGTTACATCGCGGCGAACATCGCCTTCCTCGTAGTCATAATAGAGCGTAGGAACAATACAAACGGAAGAGTTGCTGGAGCCCCCCTCATTATTCTTCAGACCGCCAACTGCCTTGTCAATCTTGGTACAGTTATATTGGAGTACCTGTCCGCGGCTACCATCCGCAAAAGCAATCTCCCAGAATACCTCCGAGTTGTAGTAGTTGGTTTCGTCCGCACAGATTTTCTTGAATATATCCTCATAGTTCGTCTGGAACTTACCAACTTCATTACCATTGCCGAGGATTTGTGCGCATGCCCACATAACCTCCGTATTGAGTTCGGAACGCAGAGCAGCATCATCCACAAGGAAGACGGGGCCGTTTTTCCATGAGTCAGGACGCACTCCTTTGCCTGCATACATCAAATCCACACGAGCCAGCAGCGCATAAGCAGCTCCCTTGGAAGGACGGCCTGTGTAGTTCTTCGCTGAGCCCGGGCAGTCGCTGGACCACGGCATCAGTTCTGCCGATTTCTTTAGGTCAACACGCAACTGTTTCAGTACGTTGACGCGGTCAGACTTGGGAGTATTCAGTCCGTCTTCATCCTTGGAAATGGACACAAAACGCGCAGGTACATCCCCCCAGAGCTGAACCATCTGGAGATAGCAGAACGAACGAAGGAAATAGGCTTCTCCAAGCATATATTTCATTTTTGCATCCGTGGTATCACCATATTCCTCTATACCCTCAATAATATTGTTGGTACGCTCGATAGCCGTATTCAGATAACCCCACGGGTCTTTGCCGGTAGCCGTAGAGAGGTCGCCACTGGTAGGAGTCATGCTATAGATATTCCACTCAGCCTTGCCCGAGTTTTTACTTCCATGCTCTACGTCGGTATTCATACCCTGATAGCCGCAGGCCAGACGATTACGGTAAGATTTATCCTGGCCGAACTGCTCATAGACACCGGCTATCACTTGCTCCGTGCTATTCACATTGGAAAAGACGGAAGCTGCATCCATAGCGGAGGGGGATTGCGAATCAAAGAAATTACACCCCGCTAACGCAACAGTTATTGCTGCAATCGCTATATATTTTACGTTTTTCATATTCTGTTTGCTTTTAGGTGTTTGGACTCGTTATTAGAAAGAAAGGTTAATACCGAAATTGAAAGCACGGCTCTTCGGGAATGCCGAGAAATCAACACCGGTAGCCAAGGGGTTAATCTTCGAGCGGGTATCCACCTCCGGGTCTGCTCCCGAATACGGAGTAGCGCAGAAAAGGTTGGAAGCCGTAAAGAAGATACGCGCGGTTCTGATATACGCCTTTTTAATCCAGTTATCAGGCAGCGAATACCCCACCGTGAGAGACGACAGACGGAGGAACGAAGCATCTTCCACATACTTATCTGTCAAAGCTATATTGTCGCTAATCGGGTTAGCATTGCGGACACCGGCATTGCTTACTGCCAATGCAGCTGCCATAGCCGTGTATCCATCGCCCTCAACCTTACCGCTCGCTCCTACAAACTCGGAAGGAATAAACGTACCATCCGCACGGAAGAGAGAATAACGCGAGCCATATGCTACGTTCGCAGTGTTGTTGCGGAGTTTGGACTTATCGAAAATCGTTCCATAATCCAATGCGGATAGGTTAAGCACTTTGTTACCTACGCTGTAGGTAAATTGTGCGCTGAGATCAACCTTACCCCATTTGTCTCCGCCGATATTGAAATTGAGACCGAAACCGCCTTGGATATCAGCTTGGGTATTACCCAGCACTACGCGGTCGTCATCGTTAATAACACCATCACCGTTCTGGTCAACCAACTTGGTCATACCGGGACGAGCCTCACCAAGTATTGTACTGATAGCCGTTCCATCAGGACCATACCAACGACCATTAGACGGATTATATGAAACGAAATCGTCCGTAGTGTACCAACCGGCAGTCTGATAGCCGTAGATATTTCCCACCTTGTCACCCGGACGAAGCTTGAACTCGTAGTCTGTGTTGTCATAGTTGGCAGAGAAACATCCCGAAGACACCTGATACTCGTCCATACCGCCAAGGTCAACCACCTTGTTATAGTTATGCGAGATATTGGCATTAACGCTCAAACCGTAGCTCAGGCTCTTGGTTCGTTTGTCCAAGATAATACCGTTGAGCGAGAGCTCGACACCCTTGTTGTCGGTAGAACCGATGTTGCGGTATTGATAGTTGTAACCGCCAATAGCCATCTTGTATTTTAGAATTAGGTCTTTTGTCGTATTCCAATAGAGGTCAAATGTTCCGGAAAGGCGCTCGTTGAAGAAACCGAAGTCAAGACCAAGGTCACGAGTAATGGTGGTTTCCCATTTCAGTTTGTTGTTCGCCGCAATGACATCTGAACCGCCATCCGACAGTTTGGTATCGAATACCTCGTTATATGCGGTAGAATTAGCAATATACTCCGGACGGAGATAACCCAGATCCACATTGTTATTACCTACAGAGCCATAAGACAGACGCAGCTTGAAGTTAGACATTACGTCTTGCGCCGGAGCCATCCATTCCTCATCAATGATACGCCATGCGATAGCTGCCGAGGGGAAATACCCCCATTGGTTTCCTTTTGCAAAACGAGTGGATGCATCAGCACGGAACGTAGCAGTGATATAGTAACGGTTGAATAATATGTAGTTGGCACGTGCAAAGAACGAGAGCATGTTATCCGTCGGATTAACATACGACTTGCTGGTATAATCCTTTGCTGAGCCAAGGTAGTTGAACACCTTGTCTCCTGTCAGACTGGCATCATAGCCATAGCCGTTGTAAGTGCGGAGCTCGCCGTGAAGAATCTGCATTTCCTCACCAATTAAGATATTGAGGTCATGGTTCTCGCCCCATTTCTTCTTGAACTCAAGGGTATTGGTGTTCTTGAAACGGCTGGACTTGTCGTCCGTAACAACTACGTGTCCGTAACCGGCACCTCCGGCATAAGTAAAACCGTCGCCTGCACGGGAGAAATAAGTAGTAGGACCATAATAACGGTCTTGCTTCTGGTAACGCCCTTCGTAACCCACTTCCGTTTTCCATGTGAACATTTTAGCAAACTTATAGCTTACGTATCCTTGGAGAGTGAACTTATCATCTACTTTCTTACGGTAGTTATGGTCGATTGTAGTAATAGGGTCGTAGAGCGAACCGAACGAATCGTAATCATCCAAACCTGCTACATTGTCCTTCGCGAACAACTCAATCGGTGAATAAGCTATGGCGTTACGCACACGACTCTCGGTCTTCGAACCGGCATCCTGCGCCGTATTGGTTCCCGAACCATAGATGTTAGTATTCGAATAACGGGCAGTGAAACTCAAAGTCAAATCTTTAAGGGGTTTGAATTTGGACTTAAAATTCAGGTTATTACGCTGGTAATCAGAACCGTACATGATTCCTTTATCGTCGATACGGTTGTATGAAAGCGAGAAGTTCGCTGCTTTGTTACCTCCACTTACCGTGAAACTATGGTTACTGTTCAATCCATGATTACCGAAAGTCTTATCTTGCCAGTCTGTTACCTGCTGGTCACGCCAGTATGTCTGAATATCAGGAATTGTCATTACTTGGTCTTTATCTCCCGTCTCATGATAACGCGGATCAAAATATTGATTGAAGTTGCCGGGAATATTGGCGGTGTTGCCTTTGGCGCGATAATGGGCATACTCATACTGCATCAGCACGAAATCATCTACATCCAGCATGTCGTACTTCTTTGCCATTTGCTTCCAACCCATATAACCGGTATAGTCAAAATGAATCTGCATCTTGTCATCTGCGTTGTTATCAGCATCTTTCGTTGTAATGATGATAACACCGTTAGCACCTTGAGCACCGTAGATAGCGGTTGCGGCAGCGTCTTTCAGCACGTCCATAGACTGAATATCGCTGGGTGAGATATCGGAAATCGAACTTACTTGGAAACCATCCACGATGTAAAGAGGATCACTGGATTGGGTCAATGACGTACCACCGCGGACACGAATCTTCACATCTGCATCAGGGCTACCTTCGGTAGTAGTAACCGACACACCGGCAAGTTTTCCTTGCAGTGCTTCTGAAGCCGAGGATACCGGAATGTCTTTCAATTGATCGGCGCCAACAGAAGCAACCGAAGTAACCAAGTCGCGTTTCTTGGTCGTGCCGTAACCCGTTACGACAACCTCTTCCAGCACCTCGCTGTTCTCGCTCAGCACTACATTGATAATAGAACCCGTGATGGCAACCTCTTGCGTCTGCAAACCGATGTAAGAGAAAACAAGAGTAGTAGCATCTTCGGGAACATCCAGAGAATAATTACCATCAAAATCAGTTACTGTACCAACGGTCGTTCCTTTCACCACAACAGAAGCGGAGATGATAGTCTCGCCTGTCTGATCAGTAACCGTTCCGGTAATCACTTTCGCCTGCAACGCAGAAGATAAAAGCAACAGCGAGGACAGGCAAAAGATTGTTAGAATCGATTTTCTGTTTTTCATTTTAGTTTAAGGTTTGTATTAATTATTTTTTGAAAGATATATTCTTGCAGATAATCTTTATCGGCACTGACGAGAGCCGTTCCTTATTAAGAACCGCAGAGCGGCATCACCTCGTTCTAATAGTTGTGTTCGTTTGGCGATTATCGCGGCGGTGCAGCCCCGTAGCAGCATTGGCATCAATCGCAGCATCACAATTCAAGCACTTAAACTTCTGCTTATTACCAAAGAGAACGGTGAACTTTACTCCCACATTGAAATTAGCGAGATAGGTATCAAGCGTCTTATCCGTTGCGAAGATATTTGCAGGCTCGTAACTGTCAATATCGTACGGACGAGACGCATCCACGAAGAACGGAGATAAGGCGGAGTTGACATGCTGCGGGATAATACTATAATCAGCATAAAGAGCAAGACGCATACGCATCTCGCTCACTGTCTTCTCTCCGGCACGAGTCATATCCTCCGTGCGAGAGAAGTTATAACCAATCTCAAAAGAAGCAAGCAGATCCACGGGGATAGTCTTCAGACGAGGTCCGCGAACAGAAGTAGCATAGTCGCTGACAAAGCCGTGGAAAGAAGCAGAGGTAACCGGTTGCAGATACTTGTCGTAGAAACCTTGCGTGGTGAAATGTGCGTAAGTGCGACTAACGCCAAACAGCGGGATATTCAGCTTCAGACCGCCGAGAAAATACAGATGCCCGTATATGCCGCCGACGAGGGCAGGTATCTGTATCTCACCCACACGATGATAATCGGAGCGCTGCTCGGTGATGATATTCATGCGGAAAGGCGAGTTTTGAGTGTCGTAGAGATAAGTCCCGTCGAAAGGATACATAACACTATCGTTTGCCACATCTACGCCTGCCGAACGCCACTGAAAAGCAAGCCCCGTAGAGAACAACAAGTGCCCATACTGCAACTCGTAGTCCGCTCCGATAGTGGTATTATAACCACGCCCGTTCGACACCACATCGGCATCAGAGAACATCGTTGAGTAACCGCCGTATGCCACAGCACCCACCTGGTGATAAATAAGCTGAGCAGACAATGTGCCGCACGACAACAGCATAGCCATGACGGCTATTAGCGAAAAGAGAGAGGAACGAGAAAAACAACTGCAACCGGAATTATAACATTCCGAAAATTGCGCATCTTTTTTCTGCATAGTAAATATCTTTCAAAAAGATTATCTAAAACAACACTACCTATTACACAAAGTTACTGCTTTATTTTTAATTAAACAATAAAAAATCAAAAATAATAAAAAGAAAAATGCAAAATGAAGATGTCATTTTGCATTTTTCTTGACTACAACGAACTGCTTTTTTGTTAAGCCGCCTTTGCTTTACGCTTATCTTGCAGGTTCTGTATCTCGTATGCAACAGGCGAAGCAATGAACAGAGAAGAGTAGGTACCTATCAGCACGCCGAGCAAGAGAGCGAACACGAAACCGCGAATCGAAGCACCACCGGCAATGAAGATAACGAACAACACAAGGAAGGTGGACATTGAGGTCGAGAAGGTACGGCTCAATGTTGAGTTCAACGCGAGGTTGATATTCTCTGCTCTGTCGCGCTTCGGGTATAGGCGGCGATACTCACGGATACGGTCGAAGATAACCACGGTATCATTAATAGAATAACCGATAACCGTCAATATCGCAGCAATAAACGATTGGTCAATCTCCATTGAGAACGGCATAAATTTCCAGCACAACGCATAGATACCGATGATGATAAGGGCATCGTGAGCCAACGAAACGAGGGCTGCAACAGAGAAGGCAAAGTTGCGGAAACGAATGAAGATATAAAGTGCTACTATTATGAGGGCGATGATAATCGACCAAACGGCGGCAGTCTTGATATCGTCAGCTATGGCAGGTCCTACTTTCTGCGAAGAGATGATACCGACGGTATCGTCAATCTGAGTAGAGAGGAACTGCTCTGCCGTTGTACCTTCCGTGAGGAACGGCTTGGAAGCCTCGTAGATAAGATTCTCTATGATCGGGTCAAGGTCCTGATCCTCATTTTGGATGCCTATATTAGTACTTATACGCACTTGATTATCCGAACCTATAGTGATAACATTCAAGCCGTATGCCTCTCCCGGGAAAGCGGCGTGGAAGGCTTCGTCAACGGCATCATACACTGCCATAGTGCTGACAGGCTGCTGATAACGAACCACATAATTACGACCTCCCGTGAAGTCAATACCGCGGTTAAGACCCGGGGTAATAATTCCGATTATACCCGCAAGCAACACAACACCTGAGCAGATATAAGCAATCTTGCGGGCGTTGATAAAGTTGAACGTTGTACCTTGGAACCAATCTTTGGTAATATTCGTAGTGAACGGAAGATCCTTTGCCTTAGGAGAGCTAACATAGCTGTCCAACAACAGATGAGCAAAGAACACTGCCGTTAAGAATGTAGAGATAATACCTATAATGAATGTTACGGCGAAACCTTTGATAGGACCGGTACCGAATACGGCAAGCACGATACCTGTGAGCAACGAGGTAACGTTGGCATCCACGATAGCGGTGATGGCACCTTTATAACCATCCGTTACCGCCGTACGCATACTCTTGCCAAGTCGCAACTCCTCACGAATACGCTCGAACACGAGTACATTGGCATCCACCGCCATACCCATCGTCAAGACGATACCTGCTATACCAGGGAGGGTCAGCACCGAACCGAAGGAAACTAATATACCGAAGATAAGGAACACATTGCAGAGCAATGCCAAATCGGCAATAAGACCCGGAATAAATCCGTAGTAGAACATCATATAGAGAAGTATCACGCAGAAAGCGATGACGAACGACCACAGACCGGCGCGGATAGACTCCTGACCGAGCGACGGACCTACTATATCCTCCTGAATGATACGGGCGGGGGCAGGCATCTTACCTGACTTCAACGTGTTAGCAAGGTCCTTCGCCTCATCAACGGTGAACTGACCGGTAATCTGCGAGTTACCACCCTGAATCTCGTTCTGCACGGTAGGATAAGAATAGACGAAACCGTCAAGCACAATTGCCACTGACTTTCCGATATTCTCTTTTGTGATACGAGCCCAATCCTTGGCACCTTCTGCGTTCATCGACATCGATACGCTTGCGTAAGCAGATGTCTGCTGGAAGTCGGCACGAGCGTCTGTTATGACATCGCCCTCAAGCGAAGCACGACCATCACGCTTGGTCTTAAGAGCAATAAGCTGATAGTAAGCATCAGCATCGTCAACAGCCTTCACCGTCCAAGCAAAGCGCAAGTCGCGCGGCAGAACCTGCTTTGCGATAGGCGAGTTAAGCATCTCGGTAACCTTAGCGGAGTCGGTGTAATGCACGGTACCGACAAGGGGACCGCGAAACGCCTGACCTGCCTGATTAACCGACGGGTTCAACACGGCAAACAGCGGGTTCTGACGCTTGAAGTTCTCCACCGCAGCCGCATTGTCGGCAGCAGCCTCTTCTTCCGCCGGAGCTTCGATATCGGCGAGCAAGTCCTCCACTGCATCACTCTCAGCCTTAACCTCTGCCACCTCTTCCTTAACCTCAGCCTCTTTTACCTCAGCATCCTCTACTTGCGGCTCTGCATCGGCATTTATGTGAGCATACTCGCTGTTGATCTGCATCAACAAAGGTAAGATTTCCTGCATCTCGTAGGTCTCATAGAACTCAAGGTTGGCTGTTCCCTGAAGCAACTTACGAACACGCTCAGGCTCCTTAACACCCGGCAATTCAATCAAGATACGACCGGGCTGATCCAAACGCTGAATATTAGGTTGCACTACGCCGAAACGGTCGATACGAGTACGAAGAACATTAAACGAGTTGGCAATAGCACCGTCAACCTCTTCACGGATAACGCGCTCTACCTCATCGTTAGACGAGGTGAATGACACCTTGTCTTTTAACTCAAAAGTAGAGAATACCGATGCCAAACGGGCATTAGGATCGTTCTCCTTATACGACTGAATGAATAATGTCACGAAATCAGCCTGCGAATCTTTCTGCTTCTCTTTTGCGGAAGCCATAGCCTTAGTGAAGTTCTCTGATTGATTGTAACCTGAAAGAGCATTTAAAATGTCAGGTACACTCACCTCCATCGTAACGTTCATACCACCCTTCAAGTCCAAACCAAGGGCAATCTCTTTTTCGCGGCACTCTTTCAATGTGTAGCCGAACCACACTTTCTTAGAAGCAATAGAGTCTAAATACACATACTCTTTTGCCAAGTCTCCTCCGGCATATTCTTTCGCCTTCTTGTCATAATGAGCAGTAACGAAACTGAAGGAGAGGTAGAAGGCTGATACCAATGCAAGCAGCACAGCCATCACTCTTATTAAACCTTTGTTTTGCATGTTATTTATTATTTATATTAATGTCACATTTCGCCTTTTACGCACAGCAATACATAGCGCAAGAAGCGCCTTTAGCCTGCAAAGGTACAACATTTTTCTTATTCATACAAATTTTTGCAAAAAAATGCAAAGAAAAATATTCGATATCTTTATATTTTTCAACTTACGGCAGATCTTAATATACCGCGAGGTGAAGACTTGATAAACGACAGAATAACATCTCTCTCCGCAGAGGCAGGCAGTTCTGTCATCGCATGCTCCACAGCCTGCGACACATTATACATAGGGCTGTATATAACGCGATATATCTCTTGAATACTATTTATTTGCTCACGGGTGAAGCCTCGGCGGTTAAGCCCGATGGAATTTATTCCGCAATACTGTATCGGTTCACGGGCAGCAATAGAATATGGCGGGATATCTTTATTCACTCTCGAGCCGCCCTGAATCATCACATGCTCACCTATATGCGTAAATTGATGCACGAGCGTGCCGCCGCCGATAATGGCGTAATCATCAACTTCTACCTCACCTGCCAGTTGAGTGGCGTTCGACATAATAATATGGTCGTGAAGAACGCAATCGTGAGCCACATGGCAGTAAGCCATAATAAGGCAGTCATTGCCTACAACGGTTTTTCCTTTCGATGCCGTTCCGCGGTGCACCGTAGCACACTCACGAATAGTGGTACGGTCCCCGATGATAGCAAGAGTATATTCGCCTTTATACTTAAGGTCCTGTGGTATGGCACCCACTACCGCCGACGGGAAAATCTTACAATCGACACCGATGCGGGTACCGGTCAGCACCGTTGCATGCGCCATAACAACAGTGCCCGCACCTATCTCTACATCGGCTTCAATATAAGCGAACGGACCGACCTCAACCGACGGGGCTAATTTAGCATCGGGGTGAACAAAAGCAAGAGGACTTATCATATTATATTATTTATAAGGTATTTTGCAAATTCAGTATTGGCAGCATGTCCCGGCCAAGAGGCGTGAATTCTGCCTATTATCTGCACTCCCGTCAGCGACAAATCTCCGATGAGATCGAGCAGTTTGTGCCTTGCAGGCTCATTATCGAAATGCAGCGGCTGCAAGTAGCCAAGGTGCGAGGCATCCTGACGCGGTTGGCCAAGCATATCCGTCATATTATCCATCTGCTCCTGCGTAAGCGGGTGTTCATAGATAACAAGTGCGTTTTTCAAATCACCGCCCTTAATCAAGCCTCTTTCGAGCAAAGGCTGTATCTCACGCACAAAGCAGAATGTACGAGCAGACGATATCTCGGCGACATAATTGTCAAGATTATCAAGAGTTGCGGTCTGGTCGTGCAGGATAACGCCCGGGAAATGTATCTCCACTTCCGCAGCCGTCTGCGCCGCCGGCTCAATAACGAACGACGAGCCGTTCTGCGCCGTATATTCTACGCGCTCTGTCACCTTCCATATTTTTCTCTCTGCCGCCTGCTCTTTTATTCCCGCCGCAAGTACCGCCTCCACAAACGGCTTTGCGCTACCATCGAGTATAGGCATCTCCGGTGCGTCTAACTCTATCAGGCAGTTCGTTATACCTAAGGCGTAAAGAGCAGACAAGGCATGCTCCACCGTTGACACCCTCCACTCACCCGATGCAAGCACGGTACCGCGCTCTGTGGCAGAGACAAGAGAGGTGGAAACCTCGTGTGTCGGCTTGCCCTGCAAGTCTATGCGACATAGGCGTATGCCGGTATTCTCCTCTGAAGGATTAAAGACGGCACGAATAAACAGCCCCGTATGAAGTCCCTTTCCCTCAAGAACAAACGATTTTTGTATAGTCTTCTGCTTCATAATCTGAATTTTTGTAATCGTACATCAGTCCTTCGTACCATCGTCCTTCGTACTTCTATACACTATTCTCATCATCTCCGGCAGTTGCTTAAAGCAGGCACTGGCTCGTCTCCACGTCATCGCCTCGATAGCGGGCGTACCCATATATATCCCGCCTTTGCGTACCGACCCTGCAATGCCTGACTGCGCACCGAAGGTGCTTTGGTCGGCAATGGTGATATGTCCTGCTACACCTACCTGTCCTGCAAAGGTGCAGTGCGAGCCGATATCTGTTGACCCTGCCACCCCCACCTGCGCACACATAACATTCGACTTGCCTGTTACTACATTATGCCCTATCTGCACAAGGTTATCTAACTTAGTATTTTCGCCTATCACCGTCTCGCCCATCATGGCGCGGTCGATGGTAGTATTGGCACCTATCTCCACATCATCGCATACCCTTACCGTTCCTATCTGCGGCACTTTATGCAGCACTCCTTTTTCATCAGACTCGAAGCCGAACCCGTCCGCTCCGATAACCACACCGCTATGCAACACGCAACCCTTTCCTACCTTGCAACCGTAATATATCTTCACACCCGAATAGAGTACCGTTCCATCGCCTATCACAACATTCTCGCCTATATAGCAATGCGGATAGATCTGCACTCCCTTGCCTATCTTCGCCCCTTTGCCCAAATACGCAAATGCCCCGACATAAACATCATCTTTTATCTCCACTCCTTCTGCCACAAATGAGGGCTGCTCTATACCTTTATGCTGCGGACGCATAGCCTGCTCCACCGCTTGCATCAACATCGCCATCGAGGCACGGGCATTATCCACCACAATAAGCGTGGCAGGTGTGGACAGCCCCTCCGTATATAAAGCGCGACTGAGCAGCACAACAGAAGCCTTCGTCTGAGCCAAATACGGCAGATAACGCTCTTCGCAAAGGAAACAGAGCGTTTCGGGCTGCGCCGTTTCAATCTTCGCCACATCACTAACGCGAGCCTCTGCGTTGCCATGCAGTTCGCCACCTACCGCAGCTGATATTTGAGATGCTGAAAAAAACATAATAATCTTTAAATTCCTTTTACATGCCATTTAAACGCCATTTCAATACCATTTCAATGCCGTTTAAATACCATTTCAATTCGTTTTAGGCACTTCTGAAAAACGCGCACCACGCTAATTTTTAGAAGTGCGCTTTAAATAATATAAATAGTGGTGCTGCACCGTTTTGGTTAGCGAACGCAGACTCCACAAGTCTGATGCCTCCGCTATATTACGAATAGTCCGGTCAGGGTATAAGATATCTATCGAATCGTCCTTCGCGGAATAAGTATGACTGCGGATAGTGTGAGGGGAGAAGAAATATACGGCATCTTCCGCTGACACTCCAAACTCCTTCATATAATGCTCTTTATACACTTCCAACTCACTGTCAGACGGCATCGTCGGATACTCCTTTCCCTTAAAGAGACAGCGGTTAGTATAGGCCGCACTGAGCGTACGAAGTACTATATCATCGTGCTGCGCCCACACTTTGAGTGCACTGTGTATATCCGAGTCGTCAAGCAAAGCATACTGCCGCAATGCTTCACTGTCAGAGGTAAAATCGCCGCGACCTATATTATTATACAGGAAATATCGCAAGGCAGGACTTCCGAATAACTCTTCACCCCGCGAGGCAAGATACTTAGCCCGCTCGAGAATCTTTATCAGCAGCTGCTCCGCCGCCACAGAGGTCTTGTGAAGATACACCTGCCAATACATCAATCGTCTCGCCACAAGAAATTTCTCTGCACTGTATATTCCCTTATTATCAACCACTAATCTGTCTTCATGCACATTGAGCATCTTCAGCAGTCGCTCGGTAGGAATACTGCCTTCCGTAACACCGCAAAAGAAAGAGTCACGGCACAAATAATCCATTCGATCGACATCAAGTTGCGAGGATATAAGTTGGTGAAGAAAATGACGAGGATAATTATCCGTAAAGATGGCTATCGCCTCATCAAGCGGTCGCTCTATCTCTCCCTCTAAGTTAATCTGCTCTGAAATAGTGAGGTCGGCATTTATTCGCTGCATCATCATCAGCGATATCTCTTCATGAGTAACGCCGTGCACAAGCGTATTTTCCAACACATGCGAGAATGGTCCGTGTCCGACATCGTGCAGCAAAATGCCTACCATAGCAGCCTTATGCTCACTTTCCGATATGTCTATACCTTTCTCTCTCAGGTTCTTCACCGCCTCGTCCATCAGGTGCATCGCGCCGAGCGAGTGCAGCAAACGAGTATGAACAGCCCCCGGATATACAAAATTGCTGACCCCTAACTGCTTTATCCTGCCAAGACGCTGGACATAAGGATGCTGTAGCACGTCAAACAACAGCGCGTCCGGTATCTTTATAAAACCAAACACAGGGTCGTTGATTATTTTTTGCTTATTGGTCAGCACTTCTATCTTATGTTTTATCGACTTGTTGAACTGCTTCTGCGGGTGCTGCTTGAAGAAGAGGCACTGCGGCTACCGGTTGAAGAAGAGGCACTGCGGGTGCTGCTTGAAGAAGATGCACTGCGGGTGCTGCTTGAAGAAGAGGCACTGCGGCTACTGCTCGAAGAAGAGACACTGCGGGCATCGGTCTGCGTCGTAGATGTCGTCTTGCGAACCGTACCATTGCTACCCACACGAGTAGTGGTATTCGTCGTCCTCGTTGATGAGGATGGCGTTACTGTCGCAGCAGAACGAGAAACAGAAGTAGAAGACGATGACGACGAAGTGGTTGTACTACTGCCGCTGCGAGAAGCACTTGATGACGACGAAGTAGTTGCACTACTGCCGCTGCGAGAAACATTTGATGACGATGACTGAGACGGCGTTGCAGAACTACCACTGCGCGACGAACTGCCCTGCCGAGCAGTGGTCGAACTGCTGCGAGAAGCAGTTGTCGTGGTTGCCGAGACGGAAGCAGCACGGCTGACATCTGCCGCATTGCTCACGGAACGAGGACTATCGCTGCCCGAAGGTGTATAGGTGATGGAGGAAGTGCGAGAGGTAAACGACTGCTCAGGGTGCTCACGCTGATAATCAGTACGGGAAACTGGATGACGAACTGTTTCGTAACTGCTGAAATGCGGCTCTGCCGGATAACTTACACTATGGCAATATTTATTGTCATTCATATATGTCTGCACATACGCCTGATAATGACCGAGATACTGCGGCGCATGGCGATCGTAATGAGACGGGAAATGATCCCAATAATAAGGCGATTGCCATGGCGCATACCCCGGCTTGTGCACATGAGCAAAGATGGGCGGAGTCTTAACGAAAACAGGCTGAACAATATAACGAGTACCGTAAATATACGGTTCACCTATTATTTGGAAATAAGGCGTTGCAAGACCCATCTCAAGCGTTATCGTCGCTACATTCTGGAACACATTGGGCGCAAGAACGGCCTGGACTACATAAATATGATTATAACCGCTTACAACCTCCATCACGCGAAGATAATCAATATAACCATCATGATTAAGGTCAAGGTTAGATATCATATACCGCGATGAGTTAAGTATCATCTCGAACTCCTGCACTGTTGACGCTTGCGCGAAAGCAGCCGCCACCGCCTGCAAATCAAGATACAGACAGAGGTCGTTAGTCGCAGAACTATAGGTTATAACTGTTGTCGTCGTCGGACCCGATGACGGACGAATAGTCGTAGTAGTCTGCACCGGAGTCGCATATACCACCTGCGGCGCCGGAGCGGGATTAGACACAACCACCGTCGTGGCAGGATTGGGAGCAGGTGCCGGAGCTGACGGAATGGTAGCAACAGTCATCAATGTTGTAAGACAACTGCTAAACAAAAGGCTTGTTAACAACAACGACAAAAAACGCACTTTTTTCATAATTATGCAAATTTCCACGCTACAAAGATAATATATTTATTTTTAATCGCAAAATATATAAAAGAAAAAGAAATAAATAATTTATTAAATTTTGTTACCCTCAGCAAATTTACTACATTTGCGAGGCATATTTTTATTCTCTCGCGGATTTTAACGATTTTTTCCGTGCTTTTCGTCTCTTCCGTACTCAAAAAACGACTTGCCTATCTGCACTCTCGCGACATATAATCTCAATATCGGTTACGGCGCAAATATCGTCCAAAGTAACCTTTCGCTCAAAGCAAAAAGCGGTGAGTTGATATGCCTCATCGGCACCAACGGCTGCGGCAAATCAACGCTGCTTCGTACTATCGCCGGTCTGCAATCTCCCCTTAGCGGTGAGATAAGATTCAGCAGTCAATCCATCGGCGAGCACGCTGAGGTGGAGAACGTCTCCGAACGTTCAATAGTGGAGAACGTCTCCGAACGTTCATACTTACGGGAAATAGACCTTGCCGCCCTATCGGAACGCGAGCGCTGCCGTTATGTATCCGTCGTCTTGACCGAGCGTTTCTCAGCCGAACGCACCACTGTGCACGACATCGTCGCTATGGGCAGATACCCCTACACCTCTTTTCTCGGCAACCTCACAGAAGAAGATGAGCATATCATAGAAAACACCATCCGCCTGACGGATATGCACCACAAGAGCCGCGCCTTCTTCAACGAACTGAGCGATGGCGAAAAGCAGCGCACGCTCATTGCTAAGGCACTCGCTCAGCAGACCCCTGTCATCCTTCTCGACGAACCGACGGCGCACCTCGACCTGCCTAATCGCATCCGCACACTGCTGATGCTACGAGAGATGGCGCACAACGCCGATAAAACGATAATAATATCCACTCACGAACTTGATCTCGCATTGCAAACAGCGGATACCATTTGGCTGATGACACCACAAAAGGGAGTAGAAACAGGCTCGCCCAAAGAACTGATTGCAGGCGGGATGTTCCAAAAAGCCTTCGATAACCCGCATTTCAGTTTCAGGACAGAAGGCAACACCCTCGCACTGCGCATCAATGCGTAGCAATTAAGTATGAACGTTCGGGGGAACCTCCGAGCTCACGCTCGGAGCAGGGGACGAAACGCTCGGAGCAGGGGACGAAACGCTCGGAGACGTTCTCCACTATGAACGCTCGGAGACGTTCTCCACAGTTACAACGGGATCTCGCTACGCTTTCCGAGTGGAGAACTACAGGAACGTAGCACCTTGGTACTTGGTTACTTGGTACTTGGTTACTTGGTCACTTGGTACTTAAATTGATAATAACATGGAATATTTAAGAACGCTATTCATTACCCCGAGCATTACGCAATCGCTGATTGTTTTAGTGCTCACTATCGCCACAGGTATTTTCCTTGCCGACAAGTTGAAAATTAAGAGTTTCTCTCTCGGCGTTACTTGGATATTGTTCTGCGGCATTTTGTACTCTCACTTCGGACTAAGACTTATGCCGGAGGTCGGGCAGTTCGCAAAAGACTTCGGTCTTATCCTTTTTGTCTATTCTATAGGTTTGTCGGTTGGTCCGTCATTTTTCTCCTCGTTTGGTAAAGGCGGCATCAAGCTGAACGGATTCGCTATGCTCAGCGTTGCCCTCTCCTGCCTCACGACAATCGCCATCGCCTACCTAAGCGGCGAGAATATGGGGACAATGATTGGTGTTATGTCAGGTG
>FLNU01000575.1_pt1 | contig 21244 bp, 13 predicted proteins | sample 1140361 | NCBI WGS metagenome assembly FLNU01 (sample SAMEA3878206, study PRJEB12797) | bioreactor metagenome | biome: Moose rumen | place: Sweden | collected 2011-10 | reverse complement strand
TGAAGGGCCAGCAGCAGTCCATCGCCAAAGGCAAGACCTTCAAGCCCATAGAAATCAGCGACGAAGGACTGGAAACCATCGAATGGCTCAGCCTCGACTGCACCTCTGCCGACCGCCAAGCCCCCTGGCACAGCGATGCAGAAGTGAAGATTGACCGTCTGGGCTACGTCATCCTGAACGGTAAGAAGACGCAGGACTTCTGGAATGCCACCATCCAGTGCGACCGGAAGCCCCTCCGCCTGAAAATCCGCAACATCTGCGGAGACGAAACGATTTTTGTATTATAAGACAAATGCAGTGAAGAATAAAGTGAAGAATATTATTTTGATGATGAGCCTTTTCTGCATGGCTACTTCCGTTTTATATGCTCAGACCTATGAGCAATGGATGGAACGTGGACTTCAAGCCGCGGAACAAGACAGTCTGGAGCAGGCGGAGAAATGCTTCAAACAGGCTTTGGAAAGTAGCCCGAACGACTACCGCAATGCGCTGGTACTGAGTAATCTGGGGAAGGTGCAGGAGATGATGTACTGGCGCGATACCCAGCAGACACGACTTGCCGACAATGCCCTGCAGTCCTATTCGCTGGCACTGGGCATGGCTCCCGAATCGGTGCCGCTGCTCATGTCGCGTGCCAAATTTTACCTGGCGTTGGGAATGACAGGAAAAGCACGGCTGGACCTGACCAATGTGCTCGACATCGACTCTCGACACCTGGAGGCACGTGCCTTGCGTGCCTATGCCAACTGTCAGGAACGACGCTTCGACGAGGCGAAGATGGACTATGAACGCGTGTTGGAGCAGGAACCGCTGGACGAGAAGGCACGACTCGGAATGGCCGTCCTGTGTCAGGAGACAGGAAAACTGGCCGAAGCGATAGAACGAATGACGCAGTTGGTGGAAACGGTGACAGACCACGCTGAATACTACAGCATGCGAGCCGCCATGTATGCCGAGAACCATCAGCCCGAACTGGCTCTGCTCGACCAGGATAAAGCCGTCAGTCTGCAACCCGGGAACACGGATTTCCTACTCTCACGTGCCTATCTGCACAAACAGCAAGGCAACAAACGCCTGGCCCTGGCCGACTTTGAACGGGCCATAGCATTGGGCGTTCCGCGTGCATCCCTCAAGAAAGAACTGAAAGAGTGCAAGTGATTTTTTTATGAATTGATAGAGTTTTTTAGGTGGAAGGTTTGGAAAATGCAAAATAATACGTATCTTTGCAGCGCAAAGGATAGGAGGGGCTTACGAGTTCCTCCTTGTTGTTAAGATAGTGAAAAGAGTTTCAAAACGGCTGTGAGGGCATAGAAAGACAAAGTAAAAGGATAATTGCGACTCGTGGCCGACCGAAAGACTATGATAGACAAACTTAAAGTGAAGGAGCTTGCTGAGGAATGGCTCGCCGACAAAGAATATTTCCTCGTGTCAGCATCGGTTGACAAGGACAACCGTATCGTGGTTGAAATTGACCATAAGGAAGGAGTCTGGATTGAAGACTGCTGCGAACTGAGCAAGTTTATCGAGGCCCACCTGGACCGTGAAGTGGAGGACTATGAACTGGAGGTGGGTTCGGCAGGCATCGGTCAGCCGTTGAAGGTGCTTCAACAGTATGTGAACAATGTGGGGAATGAAGTTGAAATCTTGACAACGGGTGGAAAGAAGTTGACCGGTACGTTGCAACAGGCAGACGAGAAGGAATTTGTCGTTACAGTTCCGGAGAAGCAGAAGATTGAAGGTAAGAAACGTCCGCAGATTGTGGACGTGGAACATCGTTTCGCCTACGACGAAGTGAAGTGGGTGAAGGTCGTGATAGATTTTAAATAAAAACTAAATATTAGAATGGCTACAAAAAAAGCAAAAGACAGTGTAAACCTGATAGAGACCTTTCAGGATTTCAAGGAGACGAAGAATATTGACAAAACCACGCTGGTGAGCGTGATTGAAGAATCGTTCCGCAGTGTACTCCAGAAAATGTACGGCCACGACGACAACTTCAACGTCATCGTCAACCCCGACAAGGGCGATTTTGAAATCTACTGGAACCGGACGGTGGTGCCCGATGGTGAGGTGACGAACGAAGCCACTGAAATCGCCCTTTCCGAGGCACAGAAAGTGGATGACGACTACGAAGTGGGCGAAGAAGTGAGCCAGAAAGTGAACTTCACCGATTTTGGCCGTCGTGCCATCCTGACCCTGCGTCAGACCATGGCTGCCAAGATTCTGGAACTGGAACACGACAACCTTTATAACAAATATAAAGATAAGGTGGGCAGTATCGTGGCTGCCGAGGTCTATCAGATCTGGAAGCGCGAAACCCTGTTGCTCGACGACGAGAACAACGAACTGTTGCTTCCCAAGTCGGAACAGATACCAGGAGATTTCTTCCGCAAGGGTGAGACGGCACGCGCCGTCGTGCTGCGCGTAGACAACTTGAACAACAATCCAAAAATCATTTTGTCGCGCACTGCTCCAGAGTTCCTCCAACGTCTGTTGGAAAACGAGGTACCAGAAATCAACGACGGACTCATCACCGTAAGAAAGATTGCCCGCATCCCCGGCGAACGAGCCAAGATTGCCGTTGAAAGTTATAACGAGCGCATTGACCCCGTCGGTGCCTGCGTTGGTGTGAAGGGTAGCCGTATTCATGGTATCGTTCGCGAACTGCACAATGAGAACATCGATGTCATTAACTATACCAGCAATCCGAAACTGTACATCCAGCGGGCTCTCAGCCCGGCACACATCTCGTCTATAAACCTGGACGAAGATACCAAGAAGGCCGAAGTATATCTGCAACCCGACCAAGTATCGTTGGCTATCGGAAAGAATGGTATGAACATCAAGTTGGCCTCCATGCTGACCGGCTACACCATTGATGTGTTCCGTGAACTGAATGACGAAGATGTGGACAACGAGGACATCTATCTCGACGAGTTCAAGGACGAAATCGATGAGTGGATTATCGATGCCATCAAGTCACTTGGTCTCGATACGGCTAAGGCCGTACTGCAGGCACCACGCGAAATGCTCATTGAAAAGGCTGATTTGGAAGAAAGTACGGTGGACGAAGTCTTGAACATACTCCGTGCCGAATTCGAAGAATAATACCAGAACACAATAACAATCCACTTTAATATCTATGCCAGTAAGACTGAACAAAGCACTCAAAGAACTGAATGTGGGAATCAACACCGTGGCCGAATTCCTGCAGAAAAAGGGGAAGGCACTTGAAGATGCCAGCCCCAATGCCAAGATCACGGATGAGCAGTATGACCTGCTCATGGGAGCCTTCGGTGCCGACAAGAGCAAGCACGAAGAGATAAAACTCGACATACAGAAACGCAAGGAGCGTGAACGCCAGGAACGTGATGAAAGACGCGAAAAACTGCAAAAAGAAAAAGAACTGAAAAAACAGCAGAAAGAAGAGGTGTTCCGTCTGAATTCTGAACGAAAGCAAACTTTCAAAGTGCTTGGAAATATTAACGATGTTCAGCCGGCAAAGAAAGAAGAAGTGGAAGAATCCTTACCTGCCGACAAGCCTAAGCCAAAGGAGCAGAAGGAGGCTGAGGTTCCTGTGGAACAGCCTGTTGCTGCACCTGGAAAGCAGACAGAAGGGGAATCCATAGAAAAAGTTCCAATCACAGACGAGGTTGCTCAACCATCTACAGAACCTTCCAAAGTTGTCGAGAGTTCAGAAGAAACTCCTGTTAAGAAGGGTGGAAAAAAGAGTAATGTAAGGGGAACGGTGGCAGAAGATGGAGTGTTCCGCATGGAAACACCCGATGCTGGAGTACAATTCAAGCAAGTCGGTTTCATCGACCTTTCCAGTCTGAACTCCAAGACTCGCCCAGATAAAAAGAGCAAGGCTGAACGTCGCAAAGAACGGGAAGAGAAGGAAAAACAGCGTAAGCAGGCCACGGCAGCAGCCAAGCCTGCCACATCTGCTGTAGGTGCAGCAACCACAGCCGATGGAAAGAAGAAGAAGCGTAACCGCATTAATAAGGAGCGCGTTGACATTGCCCAGGCTGCGAACCAGATTACCAACAACCCAGGCAGTGGTAAGAAGAAAGGTGGTGCTCAGGGTCAGTCCAACTCACAGGCTTCAGGCAAGAAGCGTAACAAGAAGAATGCACCGCTCAAGCAGCAAGAGGTGAGCGACGAGGAAATCTCGAAGCAAGTTAAGGAAACGTTGGCTCGACTGACTTCACGTCAAGTGAAGAAAGGAGTGAAGTACCGCAAAGACAAGCGTGAGGCCATTCATAACCGAATGGCTGAGGAAGAAGCAGCAGAAAATGCAGAAAGCAAGGTACTGAAACTGACTGAATACGTGACTGCCAACGAACTGGCAACTATGATGGACGTTCCTGTGACAAAAGTCATCGGAACCTGTATGTCTATCGGTATCATGGTTTCCATTAACCAGCGACTTGATGCCGAAACAATCAACCTCGTAGCCGAAGAGTTTGGTTTCTCGACCACATACGTGAGCGAAGATGTTTCCAATGCAATTGAAGAAGTGGAAGACAAAGACGAAGATCTCGTACCACGCGCTCCAATCATCACGGTGATGGGACACGTCGACCACGGAAAGACATCTTTACTCGACTACATCCGCAAGACCAATGTCATTGCTGGTGAAGCAGGAGGGATTACCCAGCACATCGGTGCTTACAATGTGAAAATGAGCAATGGTAAGCACATTACTTTCCTTGACACACCAGGTCACGAAGCCTTTACAGCCATGCGTGCCCGTGGTGCCAAGGTGACAGACATCGCAATCATCATTATCGCTGCTGATGATGACATCATGCCTCAGACAAAAGAGGCCATCAGCCACGCTGTGGCAGCCAATGTACCAATGGTATTTGCCATCAACAAAATAGACAAGCCTGGTGCCAATCCTGAGAAAATCAAGGAACAATTGGCTGCGATGAACTATTTGGTAGAAGATTGGGGCGGCAAGTACCAAAGCCAGGATATTTCTGCTAAGAAGGGCATCAACGTCGACGCTTTGATGGAAAAAGTGTTGCTCGAAGCCGAACTGCTTGACCTGAAGGCCAATCCCAACCGCTCTGCAACCGGTTCCGTCATAGAGTCCTCCCTTGATAAGGGACGTGGCTATGTGGCTACCGTGCTCATTCAGAACGGAACATTGCGTCAGGGCGATGTCGTTTTGGCCGGTACGCACTGGGGCAAAATCAAGGCTATGTTCAACGAGCGTGGCCAGCGTATCCAGCAGGCATTGCCAGCCGAGCCGGCTCTGATTTTGGGTTTGAACGGTGCACCGACGGCTGGTGACACCTTCCATGTCCTTGAGACTGAGCAGGAGGCTCGCGACTTGGCTAACAAGCGCGAACAACTCAAGCGTGAACAAGGCATTCGTACGACCCGCCGCAAGGGACTTGAAGATATTGCCCATGACATTGCTGTCGGAGGTGTGCAAGACCTCAACATTATCGTTAAGGGTGACGTGGACGGTTCCATCGAGGCCCTCAGCGACTCTCTTATTAAACTTTCGACCGAGAAAATCAAGGTCAATGTTATCTACAAGGCCGTCGGTCAAATATCCGAGAGCGATGTCGACCTTGCCAAGGCATCCGATGCCATCATTGTCGGCTTCCAGGTGCGTCCGTCTGCATCTGCCCGCAAGTTGGCCGACCAGGAGGGTGTAGACATCCGTCTCTACTCCATCATCTACGATACCATCGAGGAGGTGAAGAGTGCCATGGAAGGTATGCTGGCACCGGAAATCAAGGAAGAATACGCGGGTACGGCAGAAGTGCGTCAGGTTTACAAGATTACGAAGGTGGGAACAGTGGCCGGAGCCTTTGTCACCGACGGAAAGATTCACCGTTCCGACAAAATCCGTGTCATTCGCGATGGCATCGTAGTCCACACAGGCGACATCAATGCACTCAAGCGCTTCAAGGACGACGTGAAGGAAGTGTCGAACAACTTCGACTGCGGTATCTCCATTGTCAACTACAATGACATTCGCGAAGGCGATATTCTCGAGACATTTACGGAAGTTGAAGTGAAGCAGAAACTCTGATGGACACACTGATTCTCATCGTGTTGCTGATTGGAGCCGTCATGGGTTTCGTGCAAGGAGCCTTCAAACAATTGGCAAATTTCGTAGGAGTAATGGTAGGCATCGTGCTTGCCATTGCTCTTTATGATAAGTTTGGAGCCTTTCTCTCCTCTGCCACGGGAGCCTCTTCCGGCATTGGCAATACCATTGCTTTCGTCCTTTTGGCAATCATAGTCCCCGTGCTGCTGGGGTGGATTGCCTCTTTATTGACGAAATTTTTCAAAACCATTCATCTTAATTTCCTCAATCGTTTGGCCGGTGCTTTCATCGGCCTCATTTGCTATGGGCTTTTAATGACTTTTGCCTTCAATGTCATGGATTTTGCGACAAGTAACGGTGGCATGCATCCAGAGAAGTTGGGCGAGCGCAGTGAACTGTTCTATGCATGGAAACATGCTGCTCAGTTCGGCGTACCCGACTTCATGATAGTCACCGATGCTGTCGAAGAGGCACAAGGACAAGAGCCCAGACATGGCATCAAGAGCGAGTTGCCCACTATCCTGGGCGGAGAAAAAGAATAGAACAGATGGCCAACGAATTTGTCAGGCAAGTTGCTGAAGAAAAATACAAGTTCGGTTTTACGACCGATGTAGAGACAGACATTATTCCCAAAGGTCTTGACGAGCAGGTTGTGCGGCTTATTTCCCAGAAGAAAGGCGAGCCCGAGTGGTTGTTGGATTTTCGGTTGAAGGCGTTCCGCCATTGGCAGACTTTGGAGCAACCTTCGTGGGGGCACCTGCAAATGCCCGGGATTGACTATCAGGCCATCTCCTACTATGCCGACCCTACCAAGAAGCGGGAAGGCCCTTCCTCTTTGGACGAACTCGACCCTGAACTTGTCAAGACTTTCGACAAGTTGGGCATTCCGCTCGAAGAGCGATTGGCCCTGAGCGGAACAGCGGTCGATGCCGTGATGGACAGTGTCTCGGTGAAGACAACCTTCAAGGAGCGGCTGGCCGAGAAAAACATTATCTTCTGTTCCATCAGTGAGGCAGTTCGCGAACATCCCGAACTGGTTCGTCAGTATCTTGGCAGTGTCGTCCCCTACCGCGACAACTATTTTGCCGCCCTCAACTCAGCCGTGTTCAGCGACGGTTCCTTCGTCTACATTCCCAGGAACACGCGCTGTCCGATGGAACTTTCCACTTATTTCCGCATCAATGCCCTGGGCACGGGACAGTTCGAGCGCACGCTCATCGTTTGCGACTCGGGCAGTTACGTCAGTTACCTTGAGGGTTGTACGGCTCCCATGCGCGACGAGAACCAACTTCATGCCGCCATCGTCGAGATTGTCGTCATGGACGATGCCGAGGTCAAGTATTCGACTGTGCAGAACTGGTACCCGGGCGACAGCGAAGGCCGTGGCGGAGTGCTCAATCTCGTGACCAAGCGCGGCCACCTGCGTGGTGCCAACAGCAAGTTGTCGTGGACGCAGGTCGAGACGGGCAGTGCCATCACCTGGAAATACCCTTCCTGTGTGCTCAGCGGCGACAACTCGCAGGCCGAATTCTACAGCGTGGCCGTGACCAATAATTTCCAGCAGGCCGATACCGGGACCAAGATGATTCACTTGGGGCGCAACACCCGTTCCACCATCATCTCGAAAGGAATTTCTGCCGGACACAGCCAGAATTCCTACCGCGGACTGGTGCGTGTGGGAAGACAGGCCGACGGTGCGCGAAACTACTCTTCCTGCGACTCCCTGTTGCTCGGTGACAAGTGTGGTGCCCACACCTTCCCCTACATGGACGTGCACAACAATACGGCCATCGTCGAGCACGAGGCGACCACGTCGAAGATTTCTGAAGACCAGTTGCTCTACTGCAACCAGCGCGGCATCTCAACCGAGGAAGCCGTCGGGCTCATCGTCAACGGCTATGCCAAGGACGTGCTCAACAAACTCCCCATGGAGTTCGCAGTCGAGGCGCAGAAGTTGCTCTCCGTCTCGCTCGAAGGCTCCGTGGGTTGAGACGACCAACCGTTTTTCCCCCTGTAGTCTCTATAGATTCTATAGTCTCTATAGATGCTATATATTCTATAAAAAACTATCAATTCTATTATGTTAGAAATACACAACCTCCATGCCACTGTTGCCAGCAAGGAAATATTGAAAGGCATCGGCCTCACCATTCGCGACGGCGAAATCCATGCCCTCATGGGCACCAACGGTGCGGGCAAGAGTACCCTGAGCAACGTCATCGTGGGAAATCCGGCCTACGAAGTGACTGCGGGCACCATCTCCTTCAACGGCCAGGACTTGCTTGCCATGTCGACCGAGGCACGTGCCCATGCCGGCATCTTCATGTCTTTCCAGCAACCCATCGAGATTCCCGGTGTCAGCATGACCAACTTCATGCGGGCAGCCGTCAATGCGCGCTACAAGGCTTTGGGGCGTGAGCCGTTGAAGTCCACCGACTTTCTAAAACTCATGCGCGAGAAACGCAAGTTGGTCGAGATAGACAGCAAACTGGTCAGCCGCAGTGTCAACGAGGGATTCAGCGGCGGCGAGAAGAAACGCAATGAAATCTTCCAGATGGCCATGCTCGAACCCACCTTCTGCATTCTCGACGAAACCGATTCCGGCCTTGACGTCGATGCACTTCGCGTCGTGGCCGAAGGCTTCAACCGCCTGCGCACACCGCAGACGTCGGCACTTGTCATCACCCACTACCAGCGTCTGCTTGACTACATTCGTCCCGACTTCGTCCACGTGCTCATGGGCGGCCGCATCGTCAGGTCCGGCGGTCCCGAACTGGCCCGGCAGATTGAAGACAACGGGTTCGACTGGCTGAAGGAGCAGACGCCGGACTAAATTTCACCCTACAGGGTCTATAGAGTTTATAGAGTCCGTAGATTCCGCCCATCCTATAGTTTTCCGCCAAGCATGGAACAATACGTAAATCTTTTCCGCAGCCAGCGCCAACTCGTCGACAGCCACAGTGTGCCGCTGCTCAACGCCCAGCGCGATGCGGCCTTCGACACTTTCCGGCGACAGGGATTCCCGTCGACGCGTGTCGAGAGGTACAGGTACACCGACGTGGCCGCGGCTTTTGCGCCCGACTATGGGCTCAACCTGGGGCGGGTCGATGTGCCCTTGGGACCGCATGCCGCCTTTCGCTGCGACGTGCCCAACCTGTCCACCCACCTCGTGCAGGTGGTCAACGACCAGCCCCGACTTCCTGCCGACGACATTCCTTTCGTCACCACACTGAGCCGAGCCGCCAGCCAGCATCCCGACCTGCTGGCTCGCTGCTACAACCGTCAGGCGGCTGCCTCGGGCGACGGCATCACGGCCCTCAACACCCTGTTTGCACAAGACGGGCTGCTGGTCTACGTGCCACGCCGACAGCGCATGGAACGCCCCCTGCAGGTGGTCAACCTCCTGCGTGCCGCCGTGCCCATGATGGCCAACCGCCGCGTGCTCGTCGTGCTCGACGAGGGGGCAGAGGCGCGACTGCTCTTCTGCGACCATGCCCTCGACCGCCAGTCCTTCCTCACGACCCAGGTCGTCGAGGTATGCGTGGGCGACGGTGCCCGCCTCGACCTTTATGAAGTCGAAGAGACGCACACCCTCTGCCGCCGTTTCTCCCAACTGTATGTGCAGGTGGGGCGCGACGCCGCTTTCTCCCACCATTCCGTCACCCTCTTCAACGGCCTGACGCGCAACACCACCGATGTCCGGTTGTTGGGCGAGAATGCCCAAGTCACCCTCAACGGCTGTGTCGTGGCCGACAAGCACCAGCATGTCGACAACAACACCCTGATAGACCACCGTGTGCCCCGCTGCACCAGCCATCAACTCTACAAATACGTGCTCGACGATGCTGCCGTCGGAGCCTTCGCCGGACGTGTGCTCGTGCGTCCCGATGCCCAGAAGACCACGTCGCAGGAGACCAATGCCAACCTCTGCGCATCGCCCCAGGCCCGTATGTATACCCAGCCCATGCTCGAAATCTATGCCGACGACGTCAAGTGTGCCCACGGCAGCACCGTAGGCGTGCTCGACCAGCAGGCACTTTTCTACATGAGGCAGCGCGGCATCGACGAGGCGGAGGCCCGCCTGTTGCTCAAGAACGCCTTCGTAGCACAGGTCGTCGAGGCCATCCGCCTCGAGCCCCTGCGCGACCGGCTGCACCACCTGGTCGAAAAGCGATTCCGCGGCGAACTCGACAAATGCACCGGGTGCGCCCTCTGCAAATAGCCATCTTTCAGACAGCATCCATCAAACCTATAGAATCTGTAGACACTGTAAAAATCCCCCCGACCACCATCATGTTCGACGTCAACCTCATTCGCAAGGACTTCCCCATACTCGGACGCGAAATCTACGGACGACCCCTTGTCTATCTCGACAACGCCGCCACCACACAGAAGCCACGCTGCGTGGTCGAGGCCATCGAGGACCAGTACTACAACACCAACGCCAACGTGCACCGAGGCGTACACTTCCTCTCGCAGCAGGCCACCGAACTGCACGAGCAGGCACGCCAGACCGTGCGCCGCTTCATCGGGGCGGGCGCGGCAAGCGAAATCATCTTCACCCGGGGCACCACCGAGAGCATCAACCTCCTGGCCACCAGTTTCGGCGAGGCATTCTGTCGCGAAGGCGACGAAATCATCGTCTCCACCCTCGAGCACCACAGCAACATCGTGCCCTGGCAGTTGCTCTGCCAGCGGCGCCGACTCCGACTGCGCGTCATCCCCATGGCCGACGACGGACAGCCCGACCTCCAGGCCTACGCCTCCCTGCTCAACCACCGCACACGGCTGGTCAGCGTAGCCCACGTCAGCAACGTGCTGGGCAGCACCATGCCCCTGGCCGACATCATCGGACTGGCACACAGCAAAGGCGTGCCCGTGCTGGTCGACGGAGCACAGTCCACCCCCCACATGCCCGTCGACGTACAGGCACTCGACTGCGACTTCTTCGCCTTCTCCGGCCACAAGACCTACGGGCCCACAGGCATCGGCGTGCTCTACGGCAAGACAGCACTGCTCGAACAACTGCCACCCTACCAGGGCGGCGGCGAGATGATTCGCAGCGTTTCCTTCGACCACACCACCTACAACGAACTGCCCTACCGATTCGAGGCCGGCACACCCGACTACGTCGGCTCACACGCACTGGCCACCGCCCTCGACTACCTCTCCGCTCTCGGACTCGACCACATAGCCCACTACGAGCAACAGTTGGGACAGTACGCCATCGAACAGTTGAACACACTGCCCGGCATCACCATCTACGGACGTCCCACAGCCGTCATATCCTTCAACCTCGCAGGCATCCACCACCTCGACCTCGGCACACTCCTCGACCGACTCGGCATCGCCGTGCGCACCGGACACCACTGTGCCCAACCACTCATGCACCGACTCGGCATCGAAGGCACCGTCCGCGCATCCCTATCCTTCTACAACACCCGCGACGAAGTCGATGCCCTCGTCGCAGGCCTGCGACGCATCCGACAGATGTTCTGAAAACCCATACAACCACACACCAAACTTTCCACCTCCACAGTGGAAAGTTTTTTTTTCTGCACACGAAAGTATAAATCAAACCCATGATTTATACAAATCAAACCCATGATTTATACAAATCAAAGCCATGATTTATATAAATCATACATTTGATTTATACTTTCCAAGTACTTGGAAAAAACTTTCAAGCGCAGACGCGTCAACTTTCGAGCGTAGAAGGATGAACTTTCAGGTACAGACGAATAGATTTCGCACCTTAGTTGGCCGAAAACCAGTGTTATTCCAGTGTTTTTCGTAATTTCAAGTTTCATTGGCCGAGCGATAACCGCGCTCCCAGGGATTACTGCGGACAAGGAGGTCTTTGGACGAGCCAAAGCGCTTCGCGATAACCGCGTTCCCAGGGCAGGTCTTCCTGTCCCCGTCCGCAGCAACTATTCCCGTCTCCGTCCGCGCTCCCAGGACCAGTCTGTCCCGTTCCCGTCGTTTCCGTTGTCCCTCGGTCGTTTCCGTTGTCTTAAAACAAGAAATCACTTCAAACTGAAAAAATATTCAGGTTTTCCTGTGTCGTCTGCAAAATAATGCCTAACTTTGCAGCGGATTATATATTTTATATATAAAAACCTAAGAGATTCGTACGTAGAAAGCATATTCACATTTTTTAATTTATCTATAATTTCTTAAGAAAAACTATGAAAAGTTTTACACAAAACTTAAGGTGGCTCATGATGAGTCTGCTGCTCTTCGCAGTCGGAAACACCGCATGGGCAGATGATCCCTTTTATTCAATGACCACTTCAACAGGTGGAACTAACAATTCTTACACAGGGAATTGTGATGTTGAGATAAATGGAATCACATGGAATATTACGGGAAATTCCCAAATGAACCCTTGGCGTGTGGGAGGAAAAAGCCTTTCCGGTGTTGACCGTACGGTTTATACAAAAACGGCTATGGGCTCTGCTATCAGCAAAGTTGAACTGGTGGTAGGAACTGCCTCGGGAATTACAGTCAATTCGTTGAAATTGACCGTAGCAAGTGATGCCAACTTCTCAAGTTTAATAGAAGAGGTTACGGCTACATTTGCTGCCAGTTCTACTATTTCTTTTGAACCAACCTCTGTCTCTTCATGGGATAAGAACGCCTATTACAAGTTTACCTTTAATGTGACTGTGTCGGGTAATTCAAATAAGTTTCTCCAATTCTCTGGCGTGAATTTCTACGCAGCAGAGTCGACAGACCCGACTGACACCCGCACGGCTACGACTACCACTTTCCCACAGAGTGCATACACATTCATTCTTGGCGAAACATTTACCTCTCCCGTCGCTACGCTCGACCCAGCGGCAGCAGGCAGCGTGACGTATGAAAGCAGTGACGACGCAGTTGCCGAAGTAGATGCCACGAATGGAGAACTGACACTTGTGGCAGCCGGAACAGCCACCATTACCGCAACTTTCACCGAGACGGAAGACTATAAGGGAAGCCAAGCCAGTTACACGCTGACGGTGAAGGAACCTGCTGCCGTTGTCACCTCGCTGCAGGCACTGCAGGAAATGGCGACATCCACTGCTCAGGATGTAACCCTGCAACTGGAGAATATCTATGTGACAGCAGTCAAGAACGCACAAGCCTACATCACAGATGGCAACTATGGTGCATTGATTTACACGAATGGCCATGGCCTGACAGCAGGTCAGAAATTCAGCGGAACGCTGAATGTTCAGACTGTGCTCTATCGCGGTCAGACCGAAATCACTGGTTTCAGCACCACAGGCCTCACCATCACGGAAGAAGCACTCACACCACAGGTGAAGACCATCGACCAAATCGCCGCAGCCAACCAGAGCCTGCTCGTCACGCTGGAAAATGTCACCTACGACGGTTCTGTTCTCAGCGACGGTACGAACTCCATCACTCCTTACACGACTTTCATGAGCAGCCTCGGACTGGAGAGTGGAAAGACCTACAACATCACAGGTGTTGTGATTCTCTATAACACTACCCTGGAAATTGCTCCTCGCGACGAAAACGACATCGTTGAGGTAGGTGGCACCGCACTGGCCGACCCGGAAATTGCCTACGAGACAAGCACTTACACCATTACCGTGGGTGACGACTTCACCACTCCTACACTGACCAACCCGTACGGATTGACTGTGACCTACACAGGCAACAACGACGATTTGGCCTCGGTTGACGCAACGACAGGCGAACTGACCTTTGTCAGCGAAGCAACGGGTAGCATCACCGTTACTGCCACCTTCGCAGGCGACGAAACCTACGAGGCTGGTACAGCCAGTTACACACTGACCGTGAATGCTGCTTCAGTTACTCCCTCGGGCGACGACGATGAAATCACTTACGACTTTGTCGGAGTAACAAGTACCTCTTATACTGAATGGTCAGACAAGACTGGTACTTCGGGTGTCGTCTATGCAGGTAAGACCGCAGGTGGAACAAGTACCAACCATTGTGTTCAGATGCGTTCTTCTGGTAGTGACTGCGGTATTGTTACCACCACCTCTGCCGGAAACGTGACTAAGGTGACTGTAGAATGGAATTCTGCTACTCCAAGCGACAGGACATTGAACATTTATGGTAAGAACACTGCTTATTCTGCTGCTTCCAACCTGTACGATAGTTCTGAACAAGGCGAACTTCTTGGAACCATTGTTTGTGGCACAAGCACCGAACTGGAAATCAGTGGTGAATATGCCTACATCGGTATCCGCTCTTCAAATAATGCACTCTATTGCGACAAGATTACCATTTCTTGGTCAACAGAACCCGACGAGCGCACCGCCACAACCGTTACGCTGAATCCTGCAACCACTGCTTACAACGTAACCCTCGGCGATGACTTCACCGCTCCGACAGCCAATGTGAACGACGGAACGAACGTGCTAATTGCCACACTGACCTACGAGAGCAGCGACCCGACCGTGGCAACCGTTGACGCAGCAGGTGCTGTGGCCATCCTTGCTGCCGGTACGACGACCATCACAGCCAAGTTCGAAGGTACAACCGACTACAAGCCGAGCAAGGCCAGTTACACGCTGACAGTTACTGCCCCTGCTTCAACGATTGCGGCTCCCGTATTCTCACCTGCTGGTGGCACATATACTGAGGAACAGACCGTGACCATCACTTGTGCTACAGATGGTGCAACCATCTTATTTAGTAGCAAGGAAGATCCAAGGTATAGTGGTTTTGTGTACTCTGAACCATTAACGATAAGTGAAACAGAAACAATCAATGCTGTGGCATATTATAATGGTGAATATTCTGAAATCGTAACTGCTGAATATATCATTAACATTATTCCTGCTATACCTACAGGAAAGGGCATCAACAGCAATTACTTCGTGAAGGTGACCGACCTCTCACAGATTGAAGACGGTGACGCAGTGCTGATTGTAAACGAAGAAAACAACAAGGCTCTAAGCACTACTCAACAGGCAAACAACCGTAAGGGAACTGACTTTACATGGATTCCATGGACCGATGGCAACATTGCTGATTACAGCGAAGGTCTTGGATATATAGAGAAGTTCATTCTGGTGAATGCTGGTAGTGACTATTATTATTTCTATGCTAATGGTGGTGTAAAAGATGGATATATTTACATGGCCGGAGCCAGCAGCAACAACTATCTGAAAACTCAAGACAACATAGACAGCAATGCGAAGACAAGTTTGAATATAAACGCTGGCAATGCAACCATTAAGTTCCATGGAACAGGCACCAAAAACTGGTTGCGTTTCAATAATTCTGCAAATCTCTTCTCTTGCTACGCAAGTGGCCAACAAGATGTTCAACTCTACGTTGAGGTAAGTAAGCCTGAATACAAGGCTGTAACCATTCCTCAAGCCGCTACCGACGGTAACGGTCACTACTACAAGACCCTTGTGGCTCCTTACGACATGACAACGACGGGCAGCAACGTGAAGGCGTACATCGTTACGGTAAATGCCGAACAGACAGAGGCAACCTTTGTCGAGGTAACGAATATTCCTGCCGGTACTCCTGTCATTGTTGAGGCATCTGATTACGATACATCATACAATTTGTTAAAGGCCGATGATTCGGCAACCATGAACGACGTAACTGCCAACATGCTGCAGGTAAGCAAGGGCAACGTGACCGGTGACGGAAAAACCATCTTGGTTCTGAACAAGGTTGACGAACTGGGCTTCTATGCACTGAGAGAAGGAACCACCCTGGCTTCCGGTAAGTGCTACATCCAACTTTCGGGTTCGTCCGTAAAGGGCTTCATCGGCTTCCATGTTGAAGAGTCGACAGGCATTGAGACCGTAGGCGTGAATACCGTCGACAGTGCTATCTACAACTTGCAGGGACAGCGCGTGACAATGCCTACTCGTGGCATCTATGTAGTGAATGGTAAGAAAGTGTTCATTAAATAATAGCAAGTATTATGAAAAATCAATATATTCAACCAGCAATTGAAGTAGAGAGCCCCGAGTTTGAAATGGAACTGATGTATCCAATCGCTCCTTCCAAGACAGTGGACGATGGCTTTGCCAAAGACCGCGAAAGTGATTTATTCAATAACAACGACGTCGAGAATCAGCAGAACGGCTGGCACGACGGGCTCTGGTAATAGTTATTGTACGTAGAGAGTCAAGAGTCGAGAGTCAAGAGTCGAAAACACTTCACTCTTGACTCTCGACTCTTGACTCTCGACTCTTGACTCTATTATGGCACAAAAACCTGGTATACCGAAAGGTACGCGCGACTTCTCGCCCGTCGAGATGGCTAAGCGCAACTATATATTCAACACCATCCGAGAGGTGTATGGACTCTACGGCTTCGAGCAGATTGAGACGCCGGCCATGGAGAACCTGTCGACACTGATGGGAAAGTATGGTGAAGAGGGAGACAAACTGCTGTTCAAGATACTGAACTCGGGCGACTACCTTCGTGGACTGTCGGACGAGGAACTGACGGAACGCAACGTGAATCGTCTGGCCAGTTGTCTGTGCGAGAAGGGACTGCGCTACGACCTGACGGTGCCCTTTGCCCGCTATGTGGTGCAGCATCGTGAGGAACTGACCATGCCCTTCAAGCGTTATCAGATTCAACCCGTGTGGCGTGCCGACCGTCCGCAGAAGGGACGCTACAGAGAGTTTTACCAGTGTGATGCCGACGTGGTGGGCTCCGACTCTTTGCTCAACGAGGTGGAACTGATGCAGATTGTCGACACCGTGTTTGAACGGCTGGGCGTCAGGGTGTGCATCAAGATAAACAACCGCAAGATTCTATCGGGCATTGCCGAAGTCATCGGACAGGCCGACAAGATTGTAGACATCACCGTAGCCATCGACAAACTGGACAAGATAGGCCTGGACAACGTGAATGCCGAACTGCGCGGAGCGGGATTGCCCGACGCGGCCATCGAGACGCTGCAACCCATCATCCAACTGAGCGGCAGTAACAGCGAGAAACTGCAGACCATGCGCAAGGTGCTGGCACTGAGCGAGACAGGACTGCGTGGCGTAGACGAGTGCGCCTTCATCCTCAGCAAACTGGAGGGCAAACTGACCAACACCATCGAACTGGACTTGACCCTTGCCCGTGGACTGAACTACTACACAGGTGCTATCTTCGAGGTGAAAGCACTGGATGTGGAGATAGGCAGCATCACAGGAGGTGGCCGCTACGACAACCTGACCGGCATATTCGGCATGCCAGGACTGAGTGGCGTCGGTATCTCGTTTGGTGCCGACCGCATCTACGACGTACTGAACCAACTGAACCTCTATCCACAGTCGGCTGTCAATACGACCCAACTGCTGTTTGTCAATTTTGGTGAGGCCGAGGCAGACTACTGCCTGCAAGCCTTGCGTCAGGTGCGTCGTGCCGGCATACGTGCCGAAATCTATCCTGATGCAGTCAAGATGAAGAAGCAGATGTCCTACGCCAATGCGAAGCAGATTCCTTTCGTCGCCCTGGTGGGAGAGAGTGAAATAACAACCGGACAAATCACCTTGAAGAACATGGAGACAGGAGAGCAACAACTGGTCAGCACCGAATCTCTGATAGAAGAATTAGGAAAGCACTGAATCGGTTGTTTTAAACACTAAACTTCAAACTTTCTGAGACGGGGCACGCCCGCCCCCCCTCGGTTGACTTTGTCTTCCTCAGTCACGACTCGGCAATGCTTAAACGTGGTTCGGCATTGCTCTTGCTGTTCCTTCGGTTCCCCCGTTATCGGGGGACAGAAACTACGAGCAATGAAAATTTCTCATCGTTCGGCTTTTCCGACGCTTTTGCTCGTCGAAAGTCATCGCGAAGTGCTTTGGCCCGTCCAAAGTCATCGCGAAGCGCTTTGGCCCGTCCAAAGTCATCGCGAAGCGCTTTGGCCCGTCCAAAGAAACTTCAAATTTCAAACTTTATTTTTTTATTTATTTAGCATGAATAAAAAGTTTTTCTTATGCCTTTGCCTGACTGTTTTATGCTCTGTATCGGCCTTTGCCGGCAGGATAGACCAAGAGAAAGCCAAGCAACAGGCAGTGGCTTTCTTTACACAGCAGCAGGAAACCAAATTGCGTCAGGGTGGGCGAGTGACCCCTGTACAGCCCCGACTGGTGCTGACCGACCCTCAAGGCGGTTACTATGTGTTCAATGCCGACGACGAACAGTCCGGATTTGTAGTCGTGGCTGGTTCCGACCATCTCGAGTCCACCATCCTGGGCTACAGCGACACGGGATCGTTCACCACTGACGAAATGCCGGAAAACCTACAGTATTGGTTGCAGTCGTATGCCGACTATGTGGCTGCGGTGGAGCAAGGAAAAATCGTTCCAAAGAAGGTGCAGCACATGACTTCCATGTCAGCCGTTGCACCGCTGCTGAAGAGTCAGTGGGACCAGAACCATCCTTTCAACAATCAGTTGCAAGGCTCGTCTGTGACTGGCTGTGTGGCCACTTGTCTGGCTCAGTTGATGTACTACTACAAATATCCTGAGACAGTGCAGGCCATGATTCCGGCCTGGACCTCTCAGAATGGCTATGCTGAGGCAGCCGTGGCCAAGGGCACGACTATTCAGTGGAACAGCATGAAGGACACGTACAACTACAATGACGCTTCGTCGAACACGGCCAACGATGCTGTGGCTGCGCTGATGAAGATGTGTGGACAGGCTCTGCGCATGAACTGGAGTGCCACCAATTCGGGGGCCAACAGTGTGGGTCTTCAGGCTGCCCTGCGTCAGTATTTTGGCTACAGCATGTTCGTCCATGGTGTTCCACGTGAAGGCGTGACCGACGAAGAGTGGGAGGAAATCATCTACAACGAACTGGCCAACAACCGCCCTGTGGCTTACTCGGCCATATCTGACAGTTATGCCCACACTGGTGGCGTGGTGACTTCTGACGGCCACTCGTTCATATGTGACGGCTACAACAGCGATGGCTATTTCCACATGAACTGGGGATGGGGCGGTCATGGGGACGGTTATTACCTGCTTTCCAACCTGAATCCGCCACGCGGCATCGGTGGTGGCGACGCCAGCCATCCCTTCAACTATGCGCACAGCATCCTCATCGGTATCCAGCCCGACCCCACAGCCGGTTCGCTCGACATGCCGCTGGCTACGACAGGTGGCCTTGGTGTTTACGAAAACACATTCCCCATCACTGCTACCCGTTCTTCGTCTTCACAAAACTTCAGTTTCACTCAGTACCTGTTGCCCTACTTCTCCATGCGTGCCTATTTCGACGACAATGGCAACACCTTTATGGACGTAGGTCTCGGCATCTATCGTGACAACGACCTTCTTCACGTGGCCCGGGAAATAGACAACTACGAAATGCGCGGCCTCTTTGCCAATCCCAGTGCCAACAACGTCGTCTACTATCAGACTTCCTACTTTGGCATAACCATCAACGTGCCTGCGTCCTTGAGCAACGGAACCTACAAAATTTATCAGATATGCCGCCCGGCAGGAACAAGTGAATGGTATCGTGCATTTGGTTCAAACGTTATCAACCTCGACTTGACTATCAGTGGCAACACGGCCACCATCGACGAGGGAGGCTATTCCGGTTTGGAGAATTACCTGGAAGACTCGCCAGTAGAGCCCACACCACCGGAACCGCAACCCACGCATTGCACCGTCACCGTGAAGGCTCACGACCAGACGGTCGGGCAGGGAACAAACACCAGTATCCACTTCACTTACGACTTGACGGTCGAGGGCGACGATGCAGGCCTGACGGGTGAGCCGTACGTCTATGTCGATGATGAAAGTTTCTCTGTGCCTGGCACATATACCATCCACGTTGAACAGGGAACCCTGACTTGCGATGCCGACGAGTTTGAGTTTGTAGGTATCGAAGGCACCCTGACGGTTGAAGCCGTCGAAATTGAGTCCTACCCAATCGCCATCAACGGGGAGCAGGTCAACAGCCAGAACTGCCTGGACATTGCGAGTGCGATGGCTGGCGTCGAGGGCACGGTCAACTATTCTCCCTCCGAGCAGTTGCTGATTCTTCAGGATGCCACGATTAACAGCCTGAGTGGGGGTGCTGTGGCCATTGGCGATTCAGAAGACACCTCCGTTCCCGTTGTCTTTGTCCAACTTGAGGGCGACAACCACATCAATTCCTGTGTCGTGATAGGCAACATCGTCCAGTTCTATGGCCCGGGCCAGTTGACCATCAATGCAGAAAACACGGACCTCAATATCGCTGTCATGGGCGACTATCTCGAATTTGCTCAGACTACGGCTACCTTGAAGGGCAGCGTGTGGGTCAAGAATCTACGCGTGTTTGAATCTCATGTGACATTCGACGGCACGTTGCTTGTGGAGAATGAGCCAGAGTTGGTGAACTGCCACTTTGAGGACCCGAACATCCGCGTGTCGTCGTTTGATTATGGCGGGACGACCTACTATACCCTGGTAGACGAAAACGGTCAGGATGTCAGTTATGCCGTGATTCTTCCTGGTGCTACAGGCATAGAGCCGACAGCGTGGGACGGCATGAACGAGACGGCAATCTACAACCTGCAAGGCCAGCGCGTGCTACATCCCTCTCGAGGCATCTATATCGTCAACGGAAAGAAATTACTGTACTGAGATTTGCTGCGGACGGGGAGGTCCGCGCTCCCAGGGACTTACGGGGCACGCTCGCACCCCCGGTTGACTTTGTCTTCCTCTGTCACGACTCGGCAATGCTTAAACGTGGTTCGGCATTGCTCTCGCTGTTCCTTCGGTTCCCCCGTTATCGGGGGACAGAAACTACGAGCAATGAAAACTTCAAATACACAAGAATTCCCACGAGCCGAATGGCTCGTGGGAATTCTTGTATCGGTACGCAGGAAATGCTGCTTCTTGTCTCGTTGGATGCCTTACTTCACCAATACCTTGCGGACGGTGCCGTCGGCCATCTTGATGATGTTGATGCCGCGCTGTGGCTCGTTCAGGCGAACACCGCTGAGACTATAGAAGCCTGCAGGCATTTCCTTGTTGTTCTGGATGCCTTCAACGCCTGTTGCGCTGCCTAAGTAGTAGAGGTTCCACTCACCGATGCATGCGTAGTCGTTGGCAACGGTCTCGAACGACTGGATGCCGATGCGTGCCTTGCCGTCTGACGGTACTTCAAATTGCAGGCTGTTGAGGTAGTAGCCTGCTGCGAACCATGCTGCCG
>FLNU01000574.1_pt1 | contig 21262 bp, 21 predicted proteins | sample 1140361 | NCBI WGS metagenome assembly FLNU01 (sample SAMEA3878206, study PRJEB12797) | bioreactor metagenome | biome: Moose rumen | place: Sweden | collected 2011-10 | reverse complement strand
GAATCCCTCTCTCTCCGCTTTCATCAAGTTTTCAACATTCGACATGGCGCTTTCGTCTAGCGGCTAGGACACATGCCTCTCACGCATGGAACACGGGTTCGATTCCCGTAGGCGCTACCAACAGACACGGGAAAAGGAGTTCAGACGAACTCCTTTTTCCTTTTTATCACCAATTCCTTTCACACCATGAAGAAACCGATTTTCCTACACTCCCTGCTGACCACCCTGCTGCTCCTGCCCGCCTTTGCACAGGGACAGGTCGTCAACGTACTGGGCGACTCCTACGTGCGCAATCACCGCCAACCCTATCAGCAGACCTGGCACTGCAAGGCAGCCGAACGCTGTGGACTGACCTACAAGAACTATGGGCGAAACGGCAGCAGCATTGCCTGGGACCGGTCGGCAGAAGGCTTCGGACCCTCGCTGCTGATCCGCTACCGCGAAATGGACCCCGAGGCAGCCGTCGTGCTCATCGTTGCCGGTCACAACGATGCTACCATGGTGGGACTTTCGAGAGACTCGCTGCGCTGTTTCGAAGACTCCCTGCAACTGTTCCTTACACGCGTGCGCGAACACTGCCCCAAGGCCCGCATCGGTTTCGTCACCCCCTGGTATGTGCCACGCGACGGGTTCGAGCCAGTTGTGAAAACCATCAGGAAGGTGTGCCGCAAACAACACGTGCCCGTGCTGGACAACTACAGCCGCCGCTCACTGGTACAGGTGCGTGACCCGGCCTTCAGGGCACAGTATTTTCAGGCACCGGACGACTATGCCCATCTCAACGAGGCGGGACATGACTTGTTTCTGCCCGTGGGCGGGAAATTCCTGAAGAAACTGACGAGGAAGTGAGTGGCTCACGGTTGGCCCGACAGGCCGGCGGCAGGCCGTGCACTCAGTTGATGCCCAGCGTGACGGCAAACGTGATGACCAGGATGTAGTTGAGGAAAACGAGGGCCAGGAAGCGGTCGATGTCGGAGCGCAGGTAGCCCGACGAGGTGAACTGTTCGGAAATGAGACGGGCCTTGCCGAAGCGGGCTTTCAGATGGTTGTAGAGCAAATAGAAGGCAAAGCCGATGAACAGTCCGACGAAGAGGCCGACCGTGACGTCGCCCAGGTAGTGGACACCCAGGTAGAGACGCGTGAACGTCGTAGTGGCTGCCCAGAAGAAAAGGGTGACGGTCATGCGCGTGCTGCGGAAAAGCCAGGAGAGGAACATGGCCATGCAGAACGTGTTGCAGGCATGGCCTGAGAAAAATCCGTAACGCCCTCCGCGGTAGCCGTTGACTGTGTCGACGAGATACATGAGCATGGGATCCTGGGTGGGGCGCCAGCGGGCCACAGTGGGCTTGACAAGGCCCGAGCAGAAGCGGTCGGCCACAAAAATCATGACGCCGATGGTGAGCAGGATGAACAGGGATTCCTTGACCGAGTTGTTCTTGAAGATAATGTAGAGCAGCATGATGATGAGCAGTGACCACGAGAAGGTGTTGGTCACGGTCAACATGACGTTGTCCCAGAAAAGCGAACTGCTGCCGTTCAGGGCAAGCGTGGCTTGTTGGTCAAGGGTGATGATGTCCATGCTGCTGGCTCGGTCAGATATTTTCGATGGCTTTGCTGGGAATCCATCCCTGCTTGCCTTCTTCCAACTTTACTTCACGCCATTCGTTCATGCCGTCGTCGAGAATCTCGACGCGCGACCCTTCGTGAATGATGAAGAGGTCGGTGCTCGACTGGCTGGGCGAACTCTTGACCGTGACGGCCGGTTCGATGACGATGGCAGCCGTGTGGCTGACCAGCAGGCTGTGCTGGGTCAGGATGCAGAGGTTGGCAATGACGGTGACGGCAAGGAGTGCGATGGCTCCATAGGCACCAATCTTGCGCAGGGTGAGGCCGCGCAGGAACATGTAGGCCAGAATGCCCAGCAGCATGAGGATGAAAGCGATGACGGCCAGTTGGGTCCACGCTCTGAGGCTCATCGAGTTGGTGAACCGCTTCCACCAGGTGACGAAGAACATTTCGGAGGCGGGCGTGACCTTGTCGGTGGTGTGGGAACGCGCCAAGGCAAGGTTGGCGCGGATGTCACCGTCGCCGGGACTGAGGCGCAGTGCCCGTTCATAGTTCAGGATGGCGTAGGGAATGTTCTCAGTCTTGTAGTAACAGTTGCCGAGGTTGTAGTAGAGTTCGACCGCATCGCCGTCCTGCTCCAGCAACTGCTGGTAGATTTTTGCGGCCTGCTCGTAGCACTCCTGTGCATAGAGCGAGTCGGCCTCAGACTTAAGAGGCTGTGCGACGTCTGTGCAGGCCATGGCCAGGGCTATGATGGAAAGGGTAAATGCTTTCATTTCTTGATGTTGTCTTCGATTTTGCTGATGAGTGAAATGGCCTTCTCATAGACTTGCTCCATGTTGGCATCCGGGTCGCCCGGTGCATAACGTGCAAACTCACAGTCGTTAAGTGTGTTGAGGAACTGTTCGACGATGTCCTGCGACACACCTCTTGACGAGAATTCCGTCTGAACGTTGTCCTTGTTCAACTGTTCCTGCGGCATGTTCAACTTGTCGGCTGTGTAGCCATAGAGTGCCTTGAGCACTTCGTCGTAGAATTCGTTCTGCTTCTTCTGCTCAAGCAGTTTGGCAGCCACTTTCAGACGCTTCGTGGCAATCTTGTTGGCCTTGCGTCCACGCATGGCTGCTACGTTGGCACTGGCATTGATGCGCTTCCGGCCTGCCACGACGACGGTGATGAACAGCAAGAGCGGAATCAGGTAGCAAAGGGCGTACTTCCACGTGGAATAGAACTTATTGCCCACGCCGCGAGTCGTCACTTCGTTCGTCATGATGTAGCGGATGTCTGTGTTCAGTTCCGTGACATCCTGCTGGTTGCTGCTGAAGTCCGACACGGATTGGGCCGAACTGCCGTCGCCCTTTTCCACCTGAATGGTGTAGGATTCGGTGCTGATGGTCTTGTAGTTGTGTGAAGAAGTGTCGAAATAGACGAACTGGGTAGCCGGGATGGTATAGGTACCCGGATGGCGCGGCACGGCAAGATACTCAAACGACTTGTTGCCGGCCAGTCCGTTTCGGGTCAACTTGAAATTGTCCGTCACCTTGGCGTCGTAGGTCTCGAAGTCCTTTGGGAAGGCAACCTCCGGCGTGCCAATCAGTTTCATGTTGCCAGTACCGTTGATGGTGATTTTCATCGTAATGGCATCGTTGGTCTTCACCCGTTGCGGACTGACAGACGAGGAGATGCTGAACGAACCGACTGCGCTCGAGAATCCGTCGGGCTTGGCCGGCAGTGGCAGTACGGTAATGTTCAGGGTGGGCGTCGTGATTTTCTTCTTCAACTCGACCATTCCGCTGGTGCCGTTGAAGAATGCATCAATAGGGTCGAGATTGCGGTTGGCCTGTACGACAACTCCCTCGTAGGTGACAGGCGGGATGGTCAGTTTGCCCGTTTTTTGCGGGAACAGCACATACTGGCTCCAAACGACCGTGTGGTAGTTGCGCCCATTGTAGGTCTCCAGTTGGAACTCCTTGTTGCGCGGCAGCGGAATCTCCTGAATCTGGAAACCGTCAAGCGTGGGCAGTTTTCCGTCGAGTTGAGTGAGATTGACCAGTGTGTAGAGTTTGTAGGTGACGAGGATGGCTTCCTGTTCATAGACTGTCGTACGGCTGGCGGTGGCCGTCATGAACAAATCTTTGGAGGAGATGGTGCCGGACGACTCTGCTGTCCGCACGTTTTGCTGCTGGCGCGAGGACGAACCGTAGGACGATGTGCTCTGCTGCGATTGTCCACTGCCGCCACCACTGCCCAGTTTCAGCACTTTTATCTTCAGCGGCTTGGACTTGTACGTGTTGCCGTCGTGCTGCACACTGGCAGGGCCTATGGTGTAATCGCCAGGCTTGGAACCTAACAATACGTAGGTGAATGTGATGGAACTGCTCTGCGTCGAACGCCCGTTCACAATCTGGAAACTGCTCTGCCGTGACGTGGCCGGTCCGTAGATGACCTCAAATCCCTTGAAATCAGGAGCCGTGAAATTGGATACATTTTGTGAACTGATGGTAAACCGCACGCGGAATTGGTCGCCAGCCTCGATAGTGGTGGGAGATTCCACGGTGACTGTAACGTCTTCGGCGGTCACTGCCAGCGTGAAGAGTAGGAGCGTGATAGTAAAAAATATCTTTCTGTACGTCGCCATTTTCGTCAGTTGTTTTACCAGTCTTTTTCTAATTTCCTCGGTTGTGCCGACTGCTGTTGCACTTTCCGCTGCACGTTTTTCTCATCTTGCTGTGCCGAATTGAGCAACTGTTCAGCCGTCTTGTCGTCCATCTGGTTTTTCTGTTCCTGTTGTTTTTGTTGCTGAGGCTGTTGCTGCTCTTGTTGCTGTTGTTCTTGTTGCTGCTGCTGTTGCTGTTTTTCCCTCTCTTGGTTCTCGTCCTGGTTCTGGTCGTTCTGACCGCCACCTCCACCGTCTTGCTGGCTCTTCTTCAGCATGTACTGGGCCATGGCCAGGTTGTAACGCGTCTCGTTGTCGTTGGGATTCATGCGCAACGAACTCTTGTACAGTTCGACTGCTTGTTGAAATGCCTGCATACTGTTCTGCCCTCCCGTCTTCATCTCTCTCAGTCCGTTTGCATACGTGAGGTTGCCCATGTTGTGGTAGACATGGGCCTTCTTGAATTTGTTGTTCGACGGTTCGTCCAACGCTCTTTTGTACATTTCAAAGGCGGTTGAGTCTTGTCCTTGCTGGACAAGAGAATTGCCGAGATTGAAGTAGGCTTCCGTGCTCGGACTTTTATCGATGGCCTTGCGGTAGAAGGTCTCGGCCTTTTGGTATTGGCCGAATCGGAAATATCTGTTGCCCAAGCGGATGAAGTCGCGGTCATTGGACTGTGCATGTGCATGGACGGTCAGCGCGGCTATCAGTAGCAAGGCGGCAATATATTTGTCTGTTCTCATGTTTTGTTCAGTGTTCTTTATCGTTTGTTGTGCTCCTTGAAGAGTCGGAAGTTGCGCAGCAGCGGATTTTTCTTTTCGGTAATGCAGACTTCCAGGATGAGTACGAGAAGCAGGAGAAGTGCGACGGCTACGAATTGTTCGTCGTATTCGGAGTACATGGAAGTAGAAATGTCTTCCTTCTGCATGTTCTCAATTTCTTTTTCAAGAAGTCTCTGGGCCTGATTGGTCTGGCCTACGTTGATGTAGATTCCTCCACCTGCCTTGGCCACTTGTTTTCCTACCTGTTCGTTCAGTTTGGTGGTAACGGTGTTGCCATCGTTGTCCTTTTTGTAGGAGCCGTTGCCCAGGGGGATGGGACCTCCGTTGGGAGTTCCGATGGAGAGCACGAAAATGCGTATTCCCTTTTCTTTTGCTATTTTTGCTGCTTCAAGTGCGCCGTCTTCGTTGTCCTCAGCGTCTGTGATGAGAATGAGGGCGCGCCCCACGGCTTTGTTGTCTGAGAACCCTGCAGTGGCCTTGCGGATGGCTTCGGCCATGCAGGTTCCCTGCACGCTGATGGTGGCTGGGGACAGTTGGTCGAGGAACATCTTTGCTGATACGTAGTCGGAGGTGACGGGCAGCAGTGTGATGGCACTTCCTGCGAAGGCCACCAGTCCTACGCGGTCTTGGTCAAGTTGCTCGATGAGTTTGCTGACCAGCATTTTGGATTTGTCGAGACGGCTTGGCGATACGTCGCGGCAGAGCATGGAGTTGGAGACGTCGACGGCGATGATGGCTTCGATGCCTTGTCGCTTCACTTCTTCGTTGCGGGTGCCGTATTGTGGGCGTGCCATGATGAAGATGACGAGTGCCAGTGCCAGCATGAGCAGGGTGAACTTGATATTGCGTCGAAGGGCAGACACGCCTACCATGAGGTTTTTCAGCAGGTCAATCTGTCCGAACTTGTCCTGGTTCTTGCGTTGTTTGTAGCGCAGGAATATGTAGACAGCCGTCATGATGGGGATGAGCAGCAGCAGGTACAGGTAGATAGGATGTGCAAATCTGAACATAGTCTTCGTTGTTTCCTTATGGCAGACGTCGCAGCACGACGACGCGCAGCAGTATTTCGAGCAGCAGGATGATGAGGGCTGCCATGGCAAATGGTTCGTACAGTTCGTTGCGTTTGCTGAATTGCTTCACGCTGAACTTGGTGCGTTCCATGTTGTCAATTTCTTCATAGATGGCAGACAGTTCGGCGTTCTTTTGGGCGCGGAAGTAGCGTCCGCCAGTCTCTTCCGAGATTTTCGTCATGGTCTGCTCGTCGATTTCGACGGGCAGCATGACGGTTCCGCCTGTAGGCAGTGGGTATGGTGCCATGCCATTGCGTCCGATGCCGATGGTGTAGATTCTCACTTTTTGTTTCTTTGCGATTTCGGCAGCCGTCAGTGGCGATATGTTTCCGGAGTTGTTCACTCCGTCGGTCAGTAGGATGATGACTTTCGACTTGGCCTGGCTTTCGCGCAACCTCAGCAGTGAGTTCAGGATGCCGTCGCCGATGGCGGTTCCGTCGTCTATGATTCCTTTTGCGGCCATCTCGTCGTCGGCATTGTTGTAGAGGCTCATGAGTACGGCATGGTCGGTGGTGAGGGGGCATTGTGTGTAGGCTTCTCCTGCGAAGAAGGTAAGGCCGATGTTGTCGTTGGGTCGTTTGTCCACGAATTTCTGGGCGATTTCCTTGAGGGCTTCGACGCGGTTGGGCTTGAAGTCCTGTGTGAGCATTGAGGTCGACACGTCGACTGCCAGCATGATGTCGATGCCTTCCACGTCTGTGTTGCTCCAACTGTGCTTGCTTTGCGGACGTGCCAGGATGCAGACCACGAGGGTGAAGAGGGTGATGCGCAGGATGAAGGGGATGGGCATGAGGTAGGTGCGCAGTGAGCGAGGCACGTACCTGTATTTTGCCGTCTCGGGCAACTTCATGGCTGGCTCGGTCTTCTTGTGGTGCAGCACATACCAGATGATGTAGGGGATGAGCAGTGCGAGCAGTGCAAAGAAATATGGATTCTTAAATTCCATGGAGGCTATACGTTAAGCAGGATGAGTTTGTATATGAGGTAGGCACTGGTGGCGACGAGTGCGACCGACGCAATCGTGATGCTGACGATGAGGATGGTCTTGGCCATTTTTGAGCGCTTTTCCACGATGACGATTTCGGTGGGTTGGGGCGTGGCGGGTTCTTCTTTTTTTGTCGCGTTGATGTATTCGATGGCGTTGACGAGGTTGCGGTCGTTTTCGCCCAGCAGTGTGCTGTACTTGGCGAATTTCACCAGGTCGGCGGTCTCGAAGAGTTCTCTCAGTTCGTCCACGGCACTCGGGTCGTTCACTTCTTGCAGGTGTTCGATGATTTCGGGCGTGGTCATTTCCATGGCATTGAAGCCGTAACGCTCGTTGATGTACTGGCGCAGGGTGTCGGTCAGTTGGGTGTAGTATTCTTTTGAATCTTCCTGTTGCCAGATTTTTTCTTCCTTGATTTGTTCTATCTTCATCATGGCCGCCTTGTGTGGTGCCAGTCTTGGCTTCAGTTTGATGCGGCGGATGATGGGTTTGTTGTCTTTCAGCCGTATGATGACATAGAGCAGCAGGGCGGTCAGGATGAGTACGGCGATGGACAGCCACAGCAGGGGTCTCCAGTCGGCCCAGACGAAGGGTGGGCGCATGACGGTCTTCATTGGGAATATGCTGTCGGGGCGCAGGGTGTCAACTTCGAAGGTGTAGACTTTCAGGGCCAGTGCTTTCGATTCGTAGTTCTTGCCGCCCACCTTCACCTGCATGGGTGGCAGGTAGTAGAGTGCTGAGTCGAACGAGGTGACTATGTAGCGGCGTGTGAGCACCATGCGCTGTCCGTCGTTGATGCGGTTGGTATCGGTCTCGCTGGTATGCAGGACTTCGACGCCGGGCACCAGCAGTTGCAGCGAGTCGTAGTCGGGCATGCTGACGTCGGCTCCCTGGTCGGCACTCACCTGCAGTGTGATGCCCACGGGCTGTCCGATTAGGATTTGGGTGGAGTCGATGGTGGCATCGACGGTCACCTGTGCCTGTGTCAGCGTGCTGCCCGTCAGCAGCAGGGCGGCCAGGGCTGTCCTTATGTTTGTTTTCATTGTTTCTGTCTTCATGGTTTGCCTTTCATCCTCTGCGTTTGAACAGTGAGATGAGTCCCTTCACGTAGTCTTCGTCGGTGCGCAGGTGGACGCAGTCGATGTTGGCGTGGGTGAACATGTCGGTCAGTCGGGCCTGGTTCTGTATCCACCATTCGTGGTGGGCACGGCGCACGGCTTTCGACGAGGTGTCGATGTAGGTCTCCACGCCCGTTTCGGCGTCGCGCACTTTCATCAGTCCCACGTTGGGCAGGTCGAGCATGCGCTGGTCATAGATTTGCAGTGCACAGAGGTCGTGCTTGCGGCTGGCGATGGAGAGTTGCTGGCTGAAGTCGCGCGTGTCGAAGAAGTCGCTCAGCAGGAACACGGTGCAGTGTTTCTTGATGGCGTTGGTCATGAATTCCACGGCGGTGCCTATGTCTGTGCGGTTGCTCTCAGGCTGGAAGTCCAGCAGTTCGCGGATGATGAACAGTATGTGCTTGCGGCCTTTCTTGGGCGGGATGAATTTCTCGACATGGTCGGAGAAGAAGATGACGCCAATCTTGTCGTTGTTCTGGATGGCCGAGAATGCCAGTGTCGCAGCAATCTCGGTCGCCATCTGGCGTTTTGTCTGCTGCGCCGTGCCGAAGTCCAGGCTTCCGCTCACGTCGACCATGATGATGACCGTCAGTTCGCGTTCCTCCTCGAACACCTTCACGTAGGGTTTCTGCAGTCGGGCGGTGACGTTCCAGTCGATGTCGCGCACATCGTCGCCGTACTGGTACTCGCGCACCTCGCTGAATGCCATGCCGCGTCCCTTGAAGGCCGAATGGTATTCACCGGCAAAGATGTTGTTCGACAGACCGCGTGTCTTTATCTCGATGCGTCTGACCCGCTTGAGCAATTCTTCTGTATCCATTCTCAGGGCACTTCCACCTTGTTGATGATTTTAGACACGATTTCCTCCTGTGTCACGTTCGTGGCCTCGGCCTCGTAGGTCAGTCCGATACGGTGGCGCAGCACGTCGTGGGCCACGGCACGCACGTCCTCGGGAATGACGTAGCCGCGGTGCTTGATGAAGGCGTAGGCACGGCTGGCCAGTGCCAGGTTGATGCTGGCACGCGGCGACCCACCGAAGCCGATGAGTCCGACCAGGTCCTTCAACCCATATTTGTCGGGATATCGGGTGGCAAACACGATGTCGGCAATGTACTGTTCAATCTTCTCGTCCAGATAGACTTGGCTCACCACCTTGCGCGCTGCCTCAATCTCCTGTGTGCCCATGATGGGCTTCACTTTCACCTGTTCGGGCGCGATGTTCTGGCGGATGATGCGCTTTTCCTCCTCCAGTTTCGGGTAGTCAATCACCACCTTCAGCATGAAGCGGTCCACCTGTGCCTCGGGCAGCGGGTAAGTGCCTTCCTGCTCAATCGGGTTCTGCGTGGCCAGCACCAGGAACGGCTGGGGCAGGGCATAGGTCGTCGTCGACAGCGTAACCTGCCGCTCCTGCATGGCTTCGAGCAGGGCGCTCTGCACCTTGGCCGGAGCACGGTTGATTTCGTCGGCCAGGACGAAGTTGGCGAAGATGGGGCCCTGCTTGGCCTCGAACCTGCTCTCGCGTTGGTTGTAAATCATCGTACCGATGACGTCGGCAGGCAACAGGTCGGGCGTAAACTGGATGCGGCTGAACTTGGCATCAATCAGTCCGGCCAACGTCTTGATGGCCTTTGTCTTGGCCAGTCCCGGCACGCCCTCAAGCAGCACGTGGCCGTCACTCAGCAGACCGATGAGCAAGGATTCAACCAAATGTTTCTGACCGATGATGGCTTGGTCCATGCCGGTCATGATGTTCGTAACGAAAGCACTGTGTCTTTCTATTCGCTCGTTCAATTCGCGAATGTCGATTGCTTCTGCCATATCTCTGTATTTACTGTAATTTTTGCGGTGCAAAGTTACAGTTTTTCCGCACAAATAACTTGTCAAAACATTTAACAAATGCTAAATCCGTCAGCCGATGCCCCATATTTAAGACTATTTAACGCTTCGCGCTTTTAAAATCTGAAGTTTGAAAATTATGGTCAAGAGTAGAGAGTTTGAGTTCACGCCCCGCCTTTCCCTTACGCTTTATAATTATACGCGTGCACACGCGCATGCGTGCCCGCGTGCATGCGCGTGTGTGCTTGCGCCCGCTCGCAGGTGTGTTTTCTCCTCGGCTCGTGTGTACTTTTGTTCTGGTCTTGGCGCACTGGAAATCCAACGCATCTTAACCTGTGTGAAATTTCCAAGTACATGGCCGTAAATTTCCAAGTACATGGCCGTAAATTTCCAAGTACATGGCCGTAAATTTCCAAGTACATGGCCGTAAATTTCCAAGTACTTGGAAGAAAATTTCCAAGTACTTGAAAAAATATTTCCAAGTACTTGAAAAAATATTTCCAAGTACTTGAAAAAAAACTTCCAAGTACTTGGAAATTTACGGCCAAATACTTGGAAATTTGTCTACACTGTGGAAGAGTTTGATTTTCAGTGTGTTGTGGTTGAATTTCCACTGCACCGCAAATGGTGCGAAAATTCACAAAAAAAGCAGCCCGTCGGGTGTTGACCGGCTGGGCTGCTGTCTGCGTGTCAGACTTGTGGTGTCTGTCCGATGGGGTGGCGGTGCTATTCGAGTGGCACGCCGTTCAGTTTGGCTGCTTTCTCGGCTGCCTTCTGTGCTTTCTTCTGTGCTTTTTCGGCTTTTTTCTGGGCATCTATTTTTTTCTTCTGCTCTTTGGCCTCTTTCTTGGCTTTCTTGGCTTCCTTTTTGGCTTTCTTGGCCTTTGCCTTTTGTGCCTTTTCTTCTTTCTTGGCCTTCTTCTCGGCTTTCTTCTGTTCTTGCTGGGCCTTCTTTTCGGCCTTTTCCTGAGCCTTGGCAGCGGCGATGGCTGCTGGGTCTTCGTCGGGTGTTGCCACGGCGGTGGCCTTCACTTCCTGCGGCTGGTTGTTGATGTCCTGTGCCGATGCGTTGGTGTTGTAGAGCATGCCTGCTACTATGGCACCGATGATGAGGATTCTCTTCATGTTGATTGATTTTTAAGTTAGGAAAAAATGTATTATTACATGTCTGGGTCGACGTTCAGTCCCTCGATGAGTGGTTCGGTCTCTATGTCCTGGGCCCGTTCCGTGCTCCACTGGCCGGAGGTCTGTACCTTGATTTCGATGGGGTAGTTAATGCCTGCCGTCTCGTCTGGGTCGCCCACGGTGGCGATGAAGCGCAACTGTGTGTGGTCTTCGGTCTTGGTCAGGTTGTAACTGAATCCTACCAGGGCTGAACCGGCGAGGTCTTTCTTGGCGATGAAGTTGGTGAAGGACTGCTTGGTGAATCGGTGGGAGAAGATGACGGTCCCTTCGCGGCGCACGGTCAGGTGGGCCACGTTGTCACGGTAGCGCTGTCCGTCGGCGTTGACCACGATGGGGAGCGAGTCGGACGGCTGGAAATGGTAGTGGTAGGTGTAGTCTTTCTCTCCGATGCGCACACTGCCGTCCCGGTCGCTCTCGTCGAGGCTCAGTATGCTGTTGTCCTCGGGTGGGGCAATCCAGATGCTGTCGTTCAGGTTGCTGTCGGACGAATGGCTGCCACAGGACAGGCAGAGTGGGGTGAACAGAAGTGTGAGGAGGAGGGTTGTGCCGGCCAGGGCACGTTCAGGATTGAAAAATCGGTTGAAAAGGGGTGTTCTTTTCATGGGTCGGAAATAAATTTTAGTACGCAAAAGTAGTTAATTAAATTGAAAATTGAAAATTGAAAATTGAAAATTGGAATAGGATGGTGAAAAATGTGTAACTTTGCACTAATTATGTTGAAGAATAAGAAAAACAGGAGACAGTGGCACGCCCTGGCTGGTCAGCCCCTGACGGAGATGGACAAAATCATCATGGGATGGGAGAACCGCGGCAAGAAGGTGCCACGCAGGGAGTTGGTGAAGACCCCCGGGCAGATTGAGGGCATCCGGCGTGCCGGCGTGCTCAACACCGCCGTGCTCGACCATGTGGCTGCCCACATCCGTGCCGGCATGTCGACCGAGGAAATCAACACGCTGGTCCACACCTATACGGTGGAGCACGGCGGCATACCTGCTCCGCTCAACTACGAGGGTTTCCCGAAAAGTGTGTGCACCAGCATCAACGAGGTGGTCTGTCACGGCATCCCCTCCGAGGACGAGGTGCTCGTGGAGGGCGACATCATCAATGTGGACGTCACCACCATTCTCGACGGCTACTTCGCAGACGCCAGCCGCATGTTCGTCATCGGCCAGACCACTCCGCAGAAGCAGAAACTGGTCGACGTGGCGATGGAGTGCCTGCAAATCGGCATCGAAGCCTGCCACCCCTATTGCTTCGTCGGCGACCTCGGCAATGCCATTGCCCGTCATGCCCACAAGAATGGTTTCACGGTCGTGCGCGACCTCTGCGGCCACGGCGTGGGTAACCAGTTCCACGAAGACCCCGACATCGTACACTATGGCAAGAAAGGCACGGGCATGCTCTTGGTGCCGGGAATGGTGTTCACCATCGAACCCATGATTAACATGGGCGACTGGCAGGTCTTTGTCGACGAAGACGACGGCTGGACTGTCGTCACCGAGGACGAACTGCCCAGTGCGCAATGGGAACACACCCTGCTGATGACCGATACCGGTGTGGAGATACTGACGAAATAAGTGACCTCCCCCGGCTTGGAAAAGAAATTGAAATTTAGTTTTTAGAAATTAGAATTGTAGGATGGAGGTTTATATCCTTGCCATAGAGTCGTCGTGCGACGATACCTCCGCGGCAGTGCTGCGCAACGATGTGCTGTTGTCGAACGTGACGGCATCGCAAGCCGTGCACGAAGCCTACGGAGGCGTAGTGCCTGAACTGGCATCGCGTGCCCACCAACAGAACATTGTGCCCGTGGTCGACCAGGCACTGAAACGGGCCGGCGTGAAGAAGGAACAACTGTCTGCCGTCGCCTTCACCCGCGGACCGGGACTGATGGGCAGCCTGCTCGTCGGTGTCACGTTTGCCAAAGGATTTGCACGCGCACTGGGCATCCCGCTGATTGACGTGAACCACCTGCAAGGTCATGTCATGGCTCACTTCATCAAGGAGCCCGACGACCAACAGGCACATCCCCACTTCCCCTTCCTTTGCCTGCTGGTCAGCGGCGGCAACTCCCAAATCATCAAGGTGAATGCCTACAACGACATGGAAATCCTGGGACAGACAATCGACGACGCCGCTGGCGAGGCCATTGACAAGTGTTCCAAAGTCATGGGACTGGGCTACCCGGGCGGACCCGTCATCGACCGACTGGCACGCCAGGGCAACCCAAAGGCATACACGTTTTCCAAACCCCATATTGCCGGCTACGACTACAGTTTCTCTGGACTGAAAACCTCCTTCCTCTACAACCTGCGCGACTGGTTGAAGGAAGACCCTGACTTCATCCAGCACCACAAGGAAGACCTGGCTGCATCGCTGGAGAAGACCGTCGTAGACATCTTAATGGAAAAGTTGAAGAAAGCGGTGAAAGATACTGGTATTAAACAAGTTGCCGTTGCTGGAGGCGTATCGGCAAACACAGGTCTGCGCAATGCCTGCCGAGACTATGCACGCCGGTATGGATGGCAGATTTTCATCCCGAAATTCAGTTATACCACCGACAACGCTGCCATGATAGGCGTGACAGGTTACTTCAAATATCTGGACAAGGATTTTTGCCCGATTGACGCCCCTGCCTTTGCGCGAATGGAACAATGAAAGAACAACGCTTTTTCTACCATCCCGAGGCACTCACCTCACAGGACTTGCCCGACGAGGAAATGCAACATGCCGTGCGTGTGTTGCGGTTGGGAGTGGGCGACGAATTGTTCCTTATGGACGGAAAGGGTACTTTCTGCCAGGCTGAAATCACGGAGGCCGACAAACGACATTGCCGCTATCGCCTCGTGAAAAAACTGCCGCAGACGCGTGCCTGGACGGGTTGGCTCCACCTGGCCATGGCCCCCACCAAGAACATGGTCCGCACGGAGTGGCTGGCAGAAAAAGCCACGGAAATCGGGTTCGACGAACTGACCTTCCTGCGCTGCCAATTTTCAGAGCGGACGTCGCTGAAAGAAGAACGTATCGACAAGATTCTGGTGTCGGCCATGAAGCAAAGTCGCAAGGCTTGGAAACCCGTGTTGCATGGCATGACCGACTTTAAGGCGTTTGTGCAGCAAGACTTCCCTGGCCGGAAATACATCTGCCACTGCTATGAGCAGGACGACCTGAAACCCAAGGTGCTGCTGAAGGAAGTGCTGACCGAAGGTGAAGACGCATTGGTATTGATTGGTCCCGAGGGCGATTTCAGCGTCGAAGAAATCAAACTGGCAGAACAAGTGGGATTTGTGCCCGTTTCTCTGGGGACGAGCCGCCTGCGCACTGAGACCGCGGCCCTCGTCGCCGTCCATCTCATGCACCTGATGAACGAAACGGCGTGAACTGCCGCCAAACACCCGAAACGATATGAAAAAAATTGCTTTATACCTGTTGTTGCTTTGCTTTCTGACGGTGCAGTCGTGCCGTCGGAAGGTGACTGCACAGTTGATTCCGCAGGATGCCACCTTCGTGGCCACCATCCAACTGAGACAATTGGTGCAGAAGGCTGAGGTGAAACATTCTTCCTTGCTTCAGACAGTGCGTCAATATGCCAGTCAACTAATTGCTGCCGACGATAGGGATAAATTGGACGCCGTGCTGGACGACCCCACGCTGCTGGGCTTTGATTTCGACGAACCTGGTTTTGTCTTCCAGACTCCTGACCACTCGACGGGACTCTGCCTGACGGTGAAGGATGAGGACCGTGTGGATGCTTTTTTCGACTTCCTCGCCAAGCAGCAACTGTGCAGTAAAGTGACCAAGAAAGATGGACTGAAATGGACGTCCTTGCTGGGCGAAATTCCCTTGGCCTACAATGGTGACGTCCTGCTGGTCAGCCTCCCAATTACAGCCTTCACAGGTGTGGAAAATCAAAAGAAATGGATTCAACAAATTTTTGACAACCAACAAGATAAAGGATTTTTTGAAAGTGATGATTTTGATAAATCATTCTCCGAAAATCCAGACTTTGAGGTGTGTGCCCTGTCTTCTGCATTGCCCCTGTCCACCTCCCGACAACTTTCCGAACTGCTGCCGAAGGGACTTCATGTCGGCGATGTGAAACTGCAGGCGGCATTGACCTTCGACAAAGGTGTGATGCGGTTCCAGTCTCAGTTGACAGGACGAACAAAGGAAGCACAGCAACTGCTGGACAAATGGGACGGAAACCTGCGACCCATAACAGACGAGTTCCTGCAATCACCCATAGCCGGTTGCTCTGTTTTTGCAGCCCTCAACAGCAAGGGAGACTGGCTGCTTGATTTGTTGAAGAAGAGTGCTGACGTGAAGCAGGGACTGTTCATGTTGGAACGCGGCATCGATATTGAAGCGATGTTGTGCTCGGTCGACGGTGATATGGCAATGGTCCTTCAGCACTGGCCGACCTCGACCGATGTCGTGAAGGACGACTTTCTGTTCATGGCCCATGTGGACAACGACCAATGGCTGTCTGAAGTGGATGCCTGGAAACAGTCGGCCCGCGAGTTTGGCATTAACCTGACACCTGCTTCTGAAAAGAATCTCTACGTATTGGAGGCCGACGGTTTTGATATGGTTTGGGGCGTGAATGACCACCAACTGTTGCTGGCTTCGCGACAGGCCTACAACCAACGGGCATTCAACCAACCCAATGCCGCACTCCAGGCACTGGAGAACGAGATAACTTCCTCTAAACTATTTGCCTACGTCGACTTCCAACAACTTGCCGACCAACCAGAACTGGATTATTTCTCGTCGCTGGTGTTCCGGTCCGACGGGTTCAGTAAGCAAATCTTGCAACTTCGTACCCGCGACGAGAAGTCCAATTTACTGAGCCTGTTGTTGCAAGAAATGGAGCATCATCTGAAGAATTGAATGTATGGAAAAGATAACATTGCATGAGACCCTGCCGGAGGTCTTTGCCCAGCGTACAGGCGTGGTGAGTGAGATATGGCACCGACACGTGGAACTTGAACGAGGCAAGACCTACCTGATTGAAGCCAATTCGGGAACAGGAAAGTCCTCGCTGTGCAGTTTCGTCTATGGATACCGCCACGACTATCAGGGCACGATTTCGTTCGACGGTCAAGACGTGCGCCTACTGACTTTGCGCCAGTGGGTGAATGTGCGCCAACGCCATGTCGCTTTGCTGTGGCAGGATTTGCGCCTGTTCCCAGAACTGACGGCATGGGAGAATGTGCAAATCAAGAACAAGTTGACCGGCTGTCAGAAATCTTCCCGCATCAAGCAGTGGCTGGAGCAACTGGGAATCAGTGACAAGCGGGAAGAACTGGTGGCCCGTATGTCGTTTGGGCAGCAGCAGCGTGTAGCCTTGGTGCGTGCATTGTGCCAACCATTTGAGTTCATTCTGCTTGACGAACCCATCAGTCACCTTGACGAGTCGAACAGCCAGTTGATGGCCTCCATCCTGATGGAAGAGGCACGTCGCCAGGGGGCTGCCGTGGTGGTCACCAGCATCGGTAAACGGCTGAATCTGGCTTACGACCACGTGTTCAAACTATAGCGTTTACGCTTTTAAGTTTGAAATTTGAAGTTTGAAATTTCTTTGGACGAGCCAAAGCACTTCGCGATAACCGCGCTCCCAGGAGCATCGACTCTCTAACCTCTAACCTCTAAACTCTAACCTCTAAACTTTCCTCTAACCTCTAACCTTTTTTTCAAATGAATCTTGTTTGGAAACTATTAAGACAGCATATCAGTTGGCCACAGTTCGTCGGCTTTTTCTTTGCCAACCTTGTGGGCATGCTCATTGTGCTGTTGGGCGTGCAGTTCTATGCCGATGTACGTGCAGTTTACAACGGTGAGGACCGCTTCATGAAGGCCGACTACCTGATAGTGAACAAGCAAATCAGTGCGGTGGCTTCCATGACAGGGCGTTCTTCTTCGTTTTCCGAGACAGAGATTGACGAACTTTCGAGCCAGTCTTTTGTCGAGCAAATGGGAGTCTTCACGGCTTCTGCCTTCGACGTGCGTGCCAGTTTCGACATGAAGGGGCTGTCGCACTTTTCGACCGACATGTTTTTTGAATCCGTGCCCGATGCATTTGTCGACATCGCCTCGGAAAGTTGGCACTTCACCGAAGGCGATGCAGTGGTTCCCATCATCCTGCCCCGCAACTACCTGGATTTGTACAATTTCGGCTATGCCCAAAGCCGCAATATGCCCAAGTTGTCGGAAGGCATCTTGGGAGCCTTGAAACTGTCAGTCCACATCGATGGCAACGGCCATTCCGACACATACGACGGTCGGATAGTGGGTTTCAGCAGCCGACTCAATACCATTCTCGTGCCGCAGGCATTCATGGATTGGGCCAACGCTTACTATGCCGACCTGCACGACAAGGCTCCAACGCGGGTCATCATGCAGGTGGAAAATCCTGCCGACCCTCGCATCACCAGTTACTTGCAAGACAACAACTACGAGACCGACCAAGACAAGTTGGCCGCTTCGAAAACTACTTATCTCTTGCGTGTCATCGTTGCCATCGTCACTGCCGTTGGCTTGCTTATCAGTGCGCTGTCGTTCTACATCCTCATGCTGAGCATCTATCTGCTGGTGGAGAAGAACAGTACCAAACTGGAGAATCTGCTGCTCATCGGCTACAGCCCTGCCAAGGTGGGATGGCCCTACCAGTTGCTCACCATCTTACTGAACGTGCTTGTCCTCGTGTTGGCCTTGGTCCTGCTGCTACTGGTGCGCCATGCTTATTTGCAGTTGTTCCGTTCCTTCTTCCCCGACTTTTCAGCACCATCCTTCCTGCCCGCCCTGCTGGTGGGAGGCCTCCTTCTTGTGCTTGTTTCCGTCCTTAACATCGTGGCTATCCGCACCAAAGTCCTTGCTATATGGAACCACAAAGCCTGATACAACTCTACAGCGACCATTTCGGTACGGCTCCACGGTCGGTGGAGCGGCTGCCCGGGGCAGGCAGCAACCGCATTTACTATCGCCTGTATCCTGCCACGACTTCGTCACTGCCCGTCGTCATCGGCGTCGTCGGAACCCAGAGGGAGGAGAATCAGTCCTTCTGCCAGTTGTCCCGTCACTTCACAGCACTCCATTTGCCCGTGCCGCAGGTCTTTGCCGTCAGTGCCGACGCCATGTGCTACCTGCAGGAAGACCTTGGCAGCACATCGCTGTTCGATGTCCTGCGAGAGAGTAGGGAGAAGGGAGAAATCGACGCAAAAGCCATTGCCCTGCTCGAGCAGGTGATGGCCGACCTGCCGCGGTTCCAGTTCGAGGCCGCCAGCGAGGAGGTCTATGCATGCTGCTATCCGCAGCGGTATTTCGACCGGCGCACCGTCCACTTCGACCTCAACTACTTCAAATACTGCTTCCTGAAACTGCGTGGTGTAGAGTTCAACGAAATGCGGTTGGAAGACGATTTCGACCGCCTCTGCCACGACCTCCTTGCAGTGAAGGAAGTAGGGTTCATGTACCGCGATTTCCAGGCACGCAATGTCATGTTGCGCGACGGACATCCATACTACATCGATTTCCAGGGAGGACGTCGCGGTCCCATCCACTACGATGTGGCCTCCTTTCTGTGGCAGGCCTCGGCCCATTACTCAGCATCCCTGCGTCTCCATCTCATCGACGTCTATCTCGATGCCCTCTCCGCCTACCTGACTCTCGACAAGGAGACGTTCTTGAGACAGTTGCGCCTGTTTGTGTTCTTCCGCACGCTTCAGGTCCTGGGGGCATACGGTTTTCGTGGACTTTGGGAGCGGAAACAACACTTCCTCGACAGCATTCCCCAGGCACTCGAAAACATGCGGGCACTGCTCAAGACAGGCATCAGCCGTCCCTATCCTCAGTTGGAAACCGTGGCATTCATGCTTATCAAAACCATGTAATTATGGAAGTTACGATTTATTCCTTCTCTTATAAAAAAGGCATACCTGAAGACCCCTCCGGCAACGGAGGCGGCTACGTCTTCGACTGTCGCAGCACCAACAACCCCGGGCGTTACGAACAGTACAAACAACTCACGGGACTGGACCAACCCGTCATTGACTTCCTCGAGCAGGACGGCGAAATCCTTACCTTTCTCGAAAACGTCTACCGATTGGCCGATTTCCACGTGCAACGCTACATCGACCGCCAGTTCACCCACCTCATGTTCTGTTTCGGCTGCACCGGAGGCCAGCACCGCAGCGTCTACAGTGCCCAGCACCTGGCCGAACACCTGCACCGGTGCTTTCCGCAGGTCAAGATACACCTCATCCATCGCGAACAGAACATAGAAAGTTTCCTTCCATGAAACAAGCCTTTATCCTTGCAGCCGGACTCGGTACTCGTCTTAAGCCGCTGACCGACACGATGCCCAAAGCCCTCGTGCCTGTCTGTGACAAACCCCTGTTACAACACCAGATTGAACGCCTTCGCGCAGTCGGATTCACACGTCTCGTCGTCAACGTACACCACTTTGCCGACCAAATTGTCCAGTTCCTCGATGCCAACCAGAACTTTGGCCTCGACATCCGCGTGAGCGACGAACGCACCCAGTTGCTCGAAACCGGCGGAGCCATCCGCCATGCCCGTCCCCTGTTCGACACGTCCCTTCCCGTGCTGGTCCACAACGTCGACATCCTCCACAATCTTGACCTTGCCGACTTCTACTGCCAGCAACAAGGCGAAGCCACACTCCTGGTCAGTCCTCGCACCACGTCCCGCTACCTTGCCTTCGACACCGACGGCCAACTCTGCGGCTGGACCAATACCAAGACTGGCGAAATCAAGGGACTGACGACCGACCGCCTGCTGGCCTTCTCCGGCATCCACCTCCTACGTCCCTCCCTCCTGCCCACCATGGACGAATGGCCAGAACGCTTCTCCGTCATCGACTTCTACCTTTCCGTTTGCCATACCCACTCCATCCGTGCCCACGAAGCCCACAATCTGCGCATGGTCGACGTCGGCAAACTCGACACCCTCCAGCAGGCCGAAGATTTCCTTAAACCACAAACGTAACCGATAACACGCACAATCATTCCTTCCCTTCGTTCATTCATCATCGACTCTCGACTCTTGACTCTTGACTCTCGACTCTCGATTCTCGATTCTCGACAAATTCTCCACCATACCTTCCCAGCAAGTACAACTTCCGAAACTAAAATAATTTAACTTAAAAAGGCACTGAAGTTAAAGAAATTATTGTATTTTTGTAGCAAATATGATTTCCGAATGATTAACAGCACTGCACTGGCAGAAGCAGGTAGGGTCACGAAGGCGGCATCTATCCTAACAATCGTGCCCATGCTATCTTTAACTGGTTCGTTTATAGTGACACAAGTCTTGACGGACAGAGTCGCAAAAAGGCTTACTCACTGTTTGAAAGTGCATCCTTGAGAGTATGAAACCGGGAACCGTAAAGTGCTTGCAGCAGATTCATGCATACCTGTTTGGCTGACTTTACGAATTTGCCGGGCAGATTCGCAGAAAAACTATTGGCTATGCGAAAGAGCACGACCGTTGTCACTGCTATCAAGGCATTACGCCAAGGTGCTTTAACCGATAAGATTGACGACCGAGAGATATTAAGCCAACGAGAGTCTCAATAAATTAGGGCTTGTGCATGTGAGTTTATAACATACTATTCTCATATAAAGGGAAAGTGCTGGATGAGATAAGAGAAAAGGAATTAGCAATAGATAATACTATAATAGAATGCCGTTCGGAATAGATATACTTGAAGATGAAATAAAGTCATGGGGGCATGAAATTCTCGAAAACTTGCTCCTTGACCGCACTACAGGCGAAAATATCATCTGGGCGACGGATGACTATCAGTCGCGTGGTGAGGGATATGGCTTTCATGACCATATAACAATGGAAAGAATAACGGGTGAACACAAAATGATAATTCGCCCCCGTGTGCTTAAAACCAAGGAGCGGCAAACTGGTCGTTCAAAGAGCATGGCGGAAATATTTACGCCGTCATGGGTATGCAATGTTCAAAACAATCTGGTTGACGAGGCTTGGATGGAACAGAGCAACGCCTTCAATGTGGAGAGTGAAAACAGCAAAAC
>FLNU01000291.1_pt1 | contig 21428 bp, 18 predicted proteins | sample 1140361 | NCBI WGS metagenome assembly FLNU01 (sample SAMEA3878206, study PRJEB12797) | bioreactor metagenome | biome: Moose rumen | place: Sweden | collected 2011-10 | reverse complement strand
CCGGCTATGAGCTGCTGGCTCTCCACAACGCGGATAATCCAAGGCTGACGGTTCATTCCGCTGGGTGCATTGATGCCACAACGTACCACAGCCTCCAGTTTCTCGTGCTCCACGGGCTTATCCAGATACTTCCGGACAGAGCGACGTGCCATGATGGTGTTAATCACTTCGTTCTCATAAGCGTACTGTGCCTGGGCTTCAAAAACGCCCATTGTTGCTAATAAGCAAATTGTAATCAGTTTCTTCATATTGGTTCATTCATTATAACTTTTCTTCCAATCTCATAGCCTCCTCCAAACCTCCCCCCACGGTTAAGGGTTCAATCTTGAAACTTGGAACCTTATTTCCCGATGCAGAACCGTGAGAAGATGGAGGAGAGGACTTCGTCGTTGGTGACCTGACCGACGATAGAACCGAGATGGAAATTACACTGACGGAGGTCTTCGGCAATGAGGTCGCCGGAGAGGTTGGCCTCGAGACCGGAGAGAACACGGAGGATTGCGGCATCGGCATCGGAGAGCGCCTGAAAGTGACGGAGGTTGGTGACGATGACATCGCCCTCGCGCATTTCGGGCAGAGCTATGGCCCGAGAGATGGTCTCGCGCAGGAGCGAGATGCCTGTGCCCTCCTTGGCCGACAGAGTGACGTATGTGAGCTCGGACGATGACGAGATGTCAATGTCGGCGTGCTGAAGAGCGAGATTGAGAGACCCTTGCAGGGTGGGAAGGTTCTGCCTCAGGGCGGTGGGAGACACCAAGTCGGCTTTGTTGATACAGATGATAAGTTTCTGCTCGCGATGGAGATAGGGCATGATGAGGCGCAGGGTGCGGATGGCATCGTCGGCGACTTCCTCGGTGAGGTTGGCGTCGCCGAGACGGGTGCCGTCAATCATCCACACGACGACAGCTGCGCGGTCGAGACGCCGGTAGGTGCGGGCGATGCCGAGACGTTCCACTTTGTCGTCGGTGTCGCGAATACCGGCCGTATCGATGAATCGCAGCAGGGTGCCGTCGAGGGTTGTGGTATCTTCAATGACATCACGCGTGGTTCCCTTCACTTCGCTCACGATGGCTTTGTCGTCGCCCAGAAGAAGATTGAGGAGGGTACTCTTGCCGGCATTGGTCTCGCCGATGATGGTGACGGGGATTCCGTTGCGTATGGCATCGCCCATACGGAAGGAACCGGCGAGGGAAGCCACCTGGGTGTGGATGTCGGAGGCAAGTTCCTTGAGTTTCTTCCGGCTGGCAAACTCGACTTCTTCCTCCGAGAAATCGAGTTCGAGTTCGAGCAGTGAGGAGAGTTCGACGAGCCGGTCGCGCAGTTCGGACAGCCGGCGCGAGAAGGAACCCTTCATCTGGGACATAGCCAACCGATGGGCAGCGCGGGAAGAGGCGGCAATGAGATCGGCAACGGCCTCGGCCTGAGAGAGGTCCATGCGTCCGCCCAGGAAAGCTCGACGGGTGAATTCGCCAGCCTCGGCCAGACGGCATCCGTGGGAGATGAGCAGCTGGAGCAGCCCCTGCTGGATGAACTGCGAGCCGTGACACGAAATCTCCACCACGTTTTCGCCGGTGAAGGAATGGGGGGCACGATAGAGGGAAACCACGACCTCATCGAGCAGACTGCCGTCATCGTTGACAACGGTGCCGAAAGTGAGAGTATGGGAAGGACGTTCCGTGAGGATATGAGTGGGACGGAAGGGCCGGAAGATGCTTTCGACGATGGAGATGCTGTCAGGTCCGGAGACGCGGATGACAGCCAATCCGCCGATGCCGGCAGGGGAGGAGATGGCTGCAATGTTCATAAGAGTTCAAAGTTCAAGAAGTTCGAAAAAACAAGAGTTTTTTCATTTTAATAACGGGGAATACGGGGAAAAGAAGTTCAGAGTTTCAAGTTCAGAGTTTCAAGTTCAGAGTTTCAAGTTCAGAGTTTCAAGTTCAGAGTTTCAAGTTCAGAGTTTCAAGTTCAGAGTTTCAAGTTTCAGGTTACAGTTCTTCGTAGTCGATGTATTCGCCGTCTCCGGGCGCATAAATCTTGGTGCCGCGCGAAGAGGCGGAAGAAGCCGAAGCCGACGAAGCTGCGGTATGGTTTCTGAGCGGGTCGAAGTTGGAAACTCCCGTCCAGGGATTGACCGTACGTTTCTGACGGTCGGCAGAGCGGAAGAGATTGGTGAACGAATCCCAAAGCCAGACCGCTGTGGCTCCCAGCATTTCAATGGTACGGCCGAAGACGGCAAAAACCATCATGACCAAGAGAATCAGAAGTACGGGAAGACACCCAAAGAGATAAATCATAGGCTCTTGCGCGCAGAGAGAAAATCAAAGAGGCTGAAAAGGATGTAGAGCAGAATGACAAAAGCCAGGCTGGCGGTTGCCTGTCCGTAAATGACGGAGAGTGTGATGAGCACGACAGCGATGGGGAGGAACGTATAGCGGGTTTTGTTTTCGTTCCACGACATGTGGCCCGGCTTGATTTTGAGGCTGAACATGGGGAGTTCGCAGATGAGCAGCACGCTCATGACGGCCACAAGAACAGCCCATGCGATACCCATTATCGTCTGGTTCTGGGCTGCAAACGACAGCACGGCATCACTGCCAGAGAGACTTGCGATGCCTATCCAGAAGAGGGCATTGGCCGGAGTGGGGAGTCCGATGAAGGAGAGGCTTTGGCGTTCGTCGCAATTGAATTTGGCCAAACGGAGCGCCGAAAAGGCGGCGATGAGCATCGACCAGCCGAAGAGGAAGGCATTGTGACCCGGAGCCGTATTGAGCAGCAGGGCAGAACGATAGGCCAAAACGGCGGGAGCGACGCCGAAGCTGACCATATCGGCGAGAGAATCGAGTTCCTTGCCGATAGGACCTGAGATGCCGAGGGCACGTGCGGTCATTCCGTCGAAGAAGTCGAAGACAGCAGCGAGCACGATGAACAGAGAGGCCATCGACAAATCGCCCTGAGAGGCGAAATAAAGTGAAAAACACCCGCAAACAACATTTCCGCAGGTGATAATATTGGGAAGATTGACAAGTTTCATTTCAGATTTTTGCGACGGTCGTGATGTTTCCTTTCACGGCTTCGCCCATTTTAACGTTAATTTTGGCATCGAGGGGGAGAAAGAGGTCGATGCGTGAGCCGAATTTGATAAAGCCGAGTTCGCCGTCGATGTCGATACGTTCTCCGGCCACGACATAGGTGACAATTCGCCGGGCGACAGCACCTGCAATTTGACGCATGAGGATGACGGGCCCTGCATCGCTCTTGATGACAATGGTGGAACGTTCGTTCTCGATGCTCGACTTGGGGAGATAAGCTTTCTTGAAACGTCCGTCTTCATGTTCGGCACGTAGCACTTCGCCGGCAAGCGGATTCCACTGGGCGTGGACATTGGTGAGCGACATGAAGATGGAAATCTGGATGCGATGATCCTGGAAGTACTCAGGCTCATAGACTTCCTCAATGGTGACTATGGTACCGTCGCTCGGGGCAATGACATCGTGGAGACGGTCACCCGGGAAGTGACGTTCGGGATAACGGAAGAAGTTGAGGATGATGAGAAACACTACAAAAAGGGGTACCATGAATACGAGCTGGAGCCACAAGGGAGCCTGCCAGTAATACAACAATACACCAATCAGGACCACACCGCTGGCCACAGCCATGACGGTGGAGTCGCCCTCTTTATGCATTCTTCTTTTGAGTAGATCCATAGTTTTGGTTATGCTTCGTGAAAAACTTGCTGCAAAAATACATTTTTTTTCGCAAATTTCCAAATATTTCGAAAAAAATACTTATCTTTGCCCCGAAAATTCCATAAAACATGCCCAAAAAGTGTTTTTCGAGCCATGTTTTTGCCCCATTAGCATTTTCAAGTTCCAAGTTTCAAGTTCCAAGTTCCAAATTTCAAGTTTCCAAGATAATGTACAAGAATCGAAAATCTTACCAACCGGATCATACGGAAGAGTACGTGTCGGAAGAACAAACCCACCTGCTTGCTTTCCTGAACAAGGTGATGGCCGGACGTTCGAACACGACCATCAAGATGTACCTGAAACGACAGCACTGCATGATTAACGGAGTGCCGACAACACAGTATAACGCCCCGATAGCTCCCGGCGATGTGTTGACGGTGAATTACACACGTCCATACGTGACATTCCAAAACCGCATGGTGACCCTGCTCCACGAAGACGACGACCTGATAGTGGTCGAGAAGAAGAGCGGACTGCTCTCGGTGGGGGTTCCGAACAACAGAGAATATACGTGTCAGGGAATTGTGGAACGCTACATACAGCGATGCTACGGACACGGACACGCCTACATCGTTCACCGTCTGGACCAATATACGTCGGGCATCCTGATTTTTGCCAAAACACGGGAGACGATGAACGTACTGAGAGACGCATGGAGCACCTACGTTGTGGAACGCCGGTATTTGGCTGTCGTGGAAGGAATTCCCGAGAAGGAAGAGGGCGAATGTGCCTCATATCTGGCCGAAAACAACGCTTATCGTGTCTATTCGACCGACAATCCCGAGGAGGGAAAACTGGCTGTGACGCGATGGAAAACGGTGAAAACGAAAGGGAATTATGCACTTTTGGACATCGAAATCCTGACCGGACGGAAGAATCAAATCCGTGTTCACATGAGCGAAATGGGGCATCCGGTGGCAGGCGACCGGAAATATGAAGCCAAAACGAACCCCTGGGGACGTTTGATGCTCCACAACAATGTGTTGCAGTTTATTCATCCCGTCACACGCAGGCAGATGCGATTTGAACTTCCTGCTCCCAAATCCTTCGAACTCAATTAGTTGGAGACGATGCGTTCGCCGATGATTTTGTCGAACGTTTTCTTAAGCATCGTCAAACGGTTATACTCGGCCATGATGGTCCTGAAATCAGCTCCTTGAGTGCGCAAAGCGCCTTGGAGCTGATTGATTTGTTCGCGCACAACCGCCCTTTTCAGCTCCATGATGGCCCGCGGCACGAGGAAGGAGAGGTCTTCGCGATTCTCGACGAAAGCCAGTCCTTCGTAACGGTCTTCGGCCAGACTGAGCGCCGTCTGCGAAATTTCGGGGTCTGGCTGATTGACAAAGAACGAAATGCCGTCGAAGGGTTTCTGCTGGTCCTCGGTGGCATCGAGAGCCATCTGATACATCCGGGCATAGAGCGGATGACGGAACTCGTAGGTCACTTCGCCGGACATCAACTCGTTGCCGATAAAGTCGATGACTCTCCATTCTTCGCTCTGCTGGGTGCCGTTTCCATCGGTGAAATTCACTATGAAAGTGTCGCCTCCGTTGCGGACGATGTAACGCAGCACGTTCCGTTCGTATTGGTCGGTGAGAAGGGTCGGATGAACCAAAGGCGCAGAGGGTTTGTGTGAAGGAATGGAAGTCTCGGAATGAGCGGGGGAGAGGTCGGGCGAAGGAGCTGTTTCAGCGGATGCGCCGGAAGCCGATTTCGCGTCAGACACCGAGCCTTTGTCGCCTGCCGTCACCGCTCCGGAGGCGGCTTCTTCGGCCTGTTTGGCTTCGAGGGCAGCCCGTGCCTCGGCACGATGCCGTTCGGCCTCCTGACGTCGCAATTCGGCTGCATAATTCTTCTCGCGCAGACGATTGAGATAGTCGGTGAGCTGTTGTTCGGAGAGATGAACCTGCTGGGATGTCTCGCGGATATAGACCGCCGAAGTGATGGAGTCGGGAATGAGCGCTATGCTCTGGAGAATGTTCTGGATGACCTGCGACTTCTTGAGGGGGTCGTTTTCGGCATCCTTCATCAGCAAATCGGTCTTGAAGCGGATGAAATCCTGCTCGTGCAGACGGATATATTCCTCGAGTTCGGAAGACGAATGAGAACGTGCAAAACTGTCGGGGTCTTCGCCCTCGGGGAGGAGGAGCACTTTGACGTTCATTCCTTCGAGCAGCAACATGTCGATGCCTCGCAGGGACGCCTTGATTCCGGCAGAATCGCCATCATAGAGAACGGTGATATTGCGGGTGAAACGGGCTATCATCTGAATCTGTCCCGTCGTGAGCGAAGTGCCCGACGAAGCGACCACATTCTCGAATCCGGACTGAGCCATGGAAATCACGTCGAAATAGCCTTCGACGAGAAACACTTTGTCCTTTTTGGCGATGGCCTGTTTGGCTTCATAGATGCCGTAGAGCATATTGCTCTTGCGGTAAATCTCCGATTCGGGCGAGTTGACATACTTCATGGCCGCATGATCGACCTTGTCGAGAATACGTCCGCCAAAGGCGACCACCTGTCCCGAAAGGTTGAGATAGGGGAAGATGGCTCGTCCGCGGAACCGGTTGACGGGTCGCTGTCCCGGGTCGCCGTAGCAGAGCCCCGTAGAGAGAAGATGTTCGCGAGGATGGCCTGCCGCAAGGGCGCGTGTGCCGAATTCGAATTTGTCCTTGAGAGAATAGCCGAGATGGAAACGCCGGACGGTGGCCTCCTGCAGTTTGCGGTGTCCCAGAAAGTAGGTGATGCCGTAGTTGCGGCCTTCTTCGGTATTCCACAGGTCGTTCTCCCATGTTTTGCGAGCCCAGTCGTTGACCAAGAGCATTCCTTCTCGGGCTGTTTGGGCAGCCTGTTCTTCGGGAGTCAGTTCCCGTTCGCGGACCTCTATGTTATATCGTTTGGCCAGCCAGCGGAGGGCTTCGGGATAGGTCATCTGTTCGTGTTCCATCAGGAAGCCTACGGGAGAACCACCCTTTCCGCAAGAGAAACAATGGCAGATATTGCGGGAGGGCGACACGGAGAAGGAGGGTGTCTTTTCGTTGTGGAAGGGACAAAGTCCCACATAGTTCTGCCCGCGACGGCGCAGGGAGACAAACTCCGACACGATGTCGTAGATTTGGGCTGTGTCAAGTATTTTCTGTACGGTTTCCTGAGGTATCATGAACGCAAACGAACGGTTAAATCAATGAACTGCTGAAGGGAAAGTTGTTCGGCGCGAAGGTCGAAAAGCGGTTCGGCAAGAATCGTGTCGGCTTCGCGGGGACACCATTCGCCGATGAGCGAACGGAGCGCATTGCGAAGGGTTTTGCGGCGCATCGAGAAAGCATTCTTCACCAGCGTGCGGAAATCTTTTTCTTCGCAGGGAAGTTCTGTACGATTATTGCGGCGCAGACGAATCACGGCACTCTGGACCTTCGGGGGAGGGTTGAAGACTTCGTTGCCCACCGTGAAGAGATACTCCACATCGTACCACACCTGAATGAGTACCGTGAGAATGCCATAATCTTTGCTTCCCGGACGGGCAGCCAGGCGGAGGGCCACTTCTTTCTGAATCATTCCCGAACAGAGCGGAATCAGGTCTTTGCAATCGACCACGCGGAAGAAGATTTGCGACGAGATGTTGTAGGGATAGTTGCCTATCAGCGCAAACGGGCGTCCGTCGAAAAGTTGGTGCAGGTCCATCTTGAGGAAATCTGCCTCAATGATGCGTCCGTCGAGCGAAGAGGGGTAGTGCAGCCGCAGGTAGGACACCGACTCGCTGTCCAGTTCGACTACACGAAGGTCTTTATTTAAAAGGTATTGGGTCAGCACCCCCATACCCGGTCCGACTTCAAGAACGGGCAGCCCGGGTTGGACCTCGAGCGTGTCGGCGATACGCTGTGCGATGCTCATGTCCGTGAGAAAATGCTGGCCAAGATTTTTCTTGGGGCGAACGTCCGGGCGGGGGATACGGGAGTGTGAAAATTTGTTCGATTTCATGCTACAAAGATAGCGACTTTAGTTGACAAAACCAAATATTTTGGGGAATATTTTACGCAATATTATACAAGTTGGTGTCTTTTTGTCAGTTCTGCGGCTTTTTTTCAGCCAAAAGTTTGTATTTTAAAGAAATTTGCGCTATCTTTGCCGTCATACATACGACAAACAATGAAGAAAAAATAAAGAAAACAGAATATGTTACGTATCGCTATTCAAAGCAAGGGCCGTCTCTTCGAAGACTGTATGGACCTGCTTAAGGAGTCGGGCATCAAACTGAGCAACGCCAAGCGTACGCTCCTCATTCCCTCGAGCAATTTTCCGTTGGAGGTACTTTATCTCCGCGACGACGATATTCCCGAATGTGTGGCCAACGGTGTGGCCGACATCGGCATCGTGGGTCTCAACGAGTTGAGCGAACGCGGCAAAGATGCCCGCATTGTGAAGGAACTGGGATTCTCCAAATGCCGTCTCTCGCTTGCGATTCCCGCATTGATTGATTATCCCGGTCTCGAATGGTTCAACGGCAAGACCATCGCCACAAGCTATCCCAACATACTGCGAGCTTTTCTCGACGAGAAAGGCATCCAAGCCGACATCCACGTCATCATGGGTTCGGTGGAGATTTCACCCAACATTGGTCTCGGCGACGGTATCTTCGACATCGTAAGTTCCGGTTCGACACTTGTTTCCAACCGCTTGAAGGAAGTGGAATGCGTGATGGAGAGTCAGGCGGTGCTCATTGCCAACAACGCTCTCGACTCCGAAAAACTCGAGACTCTCGACGAACTGCTCTTCCGTTTCGATGCCGTACGCAATGCCGAAGACAAGAAATACGTGATGATGAACGTGCCCGACGCTTCGCTTGACGAAGTGCTCAAAATGTTGCCCGGTGTGACTTCGCCGACAGTGATTCCGCTGGCTACCCAAGGCTGGCATTCGGTCCACACGGTTATCTCCGAGAAAGTTCTTTGGGACCTCGTCGGCAAACTCAAGAATGTCGGTGCCCAGGGCATTCTGGCACTTAATATTGAGAAGATTATTTTATGACGACCTATCTTTATCCGGACCGTTCGCAATGGGCCGAAATCGTAAAGCGCCCTACGTTCGACAACTCGCAACTCCGCGACCTTGTATTCGGTCTTCTCACGCAGATTCGCGAAGGGGGAGACCTGATGCTGAAAGCGCTGGAAGAGAAATTCGACCGCGTCCGGCTCGATTCCTTACAAGTGTCGGAAGCCGAGTTTGACGAAGCCCGCAAGAACATCGACCCTGCGCTGGCCGAAGCCATCGACCGCGCCGAAGCCAATATTGCAAAGTTTCACGAGTCGCAACGCCACACATATAGCAAAGTGGAGACCACGCCCGGAGTTTTCTGCTGGCAGAAAGCTGTTCCCATCGACAAAGTGGGACTCTATGTGCCGGGGGGAACGGCACCGCTCTTCTCGACGGTCCTGATGCTGGCCATTCCTGCCCGTATTGCAGGATGTCCCGAGATAGTGTTGTGCACACCGCCTTCGAAGGACGGAAGTGTGAATCGCGCCATTCTCTATGCCGCATGGAAAGCCGGAGTGACGAAAGTCTTCAAGCTGGGCGGTGTACAGGCTATTGCTGCAATGGCCTACGGTTCGGAGAGTGTGCCGAAAGTTTATAAAATCTTCGGTCCCGGCAATCAGTATGTCCAAATGGCCAAACAACTTGTGTCGCTGCGCGATGTGGCTATCGACATGCCGGCAGGCCCCTCCGAAGTGGCTGTGGTGGCCGACGGTTCGAGCCAGCCCGCTTATGTGGCATCGGATTTCCTCTCACAGGCCGAACACGGTGCCGACTCGCAGGCGATGCTTTTCACCACCGACGAAGCGTTTGCCAATACTTTCACAGCCGAGATGGAACGTCAGCTGGCGCAACTCAAACGGCAGGAACTGACACAGAAATCCGTATCGCACAGTAAGATTGTGGTGCTCCGCAACGACGATGAACTCATGGACATTGTGAACGAATATGCGCCGGAACACCTTATTATAAATACTGCAAACTACAGGCAGCTGGCCGAAAAGGTACGCAACGCCGGAAGTGTCTTCCTGGGACCTTACAGCTGTGAGAGTGCGGGCGACTATGCGTCCGGCACCAACCATACGCTTCCCACCAACGGCTATGCCAAAGCCTACAACGGAGTGAACCTCGACAGCTATATGCGCAAAATCACTTTCCAGGAACTCTCCCGGGAAGGCCTTGAGCAGCTCGGAGCCGTCATCATGACGATGGCCGAAAACGAACAGCTCGATGCTCACCGCAACGCTGTGGCTGTCAGATTAAAGAAATAAACACCTATGCTCAAAGATTTAGTCCGTCCCAATATCTTGGCTCTCGAACCTTACTCGTGTGCCCGCAATGAGTTCACGGGGGAGGCCCGCGTCTATGTGGATGCCAACGAGAATCCCTACAACAACGGCGTGAACCGCTATCCCGACCCGATGCAAACGGCTGTAAAACGCAAGGTTGCAGCCCTCAAAGGAGTGCGCGAGTCACAGATTTTTTTGGGCAACGGCTCGGACGAAGCCATAGACCTGCCCTTCCGCATCTTCTGTCGTCCGGGCATCGACAACGTGGTGGCTCCTGCGCCGACCTACGGCATGTATCAGGTGTGTGCCGACATCAACGATGTGGAATACCGTGCAGTGCCCATGAAACCCGATTTCCAGCTGGATATCGAAGCCATGAAGGCTCGCATCGATGCCAACACGAAACTCGTCTTCCTCTGTTCCCCCAACAATCCCACAGGCAATGCGCTCTGCTGGGAGGACATCCAGTGGTTCCTCGACCACTTTGCAGGCATCACGATTGTGGACGAAGCCTACATCGACTTCTCATCCAAACCCTCGTTGCTGAAGGAATTGAATCGTTATCCCCGCATGATGGTCCTGCAGACTTTCTCCAAAGCGTGGGGACAGGCTGCCATCCGTCTCGGTATGGCCTTTGCCGGAGAGGAAATCATCCGTCTGATGACCAATGTGAAATATCCCTACAACGTCAATATTCTCACCCAGCAGCAGGCGCTCAAGGTGCTCGACAATGCGGGGGAGAAGGACAAAGCCGTGAGGGAGATTCTGCAACAGCGGGACACACTTCGCGACCGGCTTAACACGCTCGAATGCGTCGATAAGATTTATCCCAGCGATGCCAATTTCCTGCTGGTGAAAGTCTATGACGCCGACAATACCTACAAATTCCTTGCCGACAGAGGAATCATCGTACGCAACCGCAATCGTGTGACACTCTGTCAGGGATGTCTGCGCATCACCGTAGGCACACCCGCCGAGAACGAAGAAATCATCACTGCGCTCAAAGAATATAAAATAGGATGAAAAAAGTATTGTTTGTCGATCGCGACGGCACCTTGATTGTCGAACCGCCTGTAACCTATCAGGTGGACAGTTACGACAAGTTGGAGTTTGTCCCCAAGGTCATCTCTTCGCTCGCCCTCATTCGCGAGAAACTCGATTGGGAACTGGCAATGGTGACCAATCAGGACGGTCTCGGGTCGGAAAATTACCCGATTGCATCCTTTCAGGGTCCTCACGACCTGATGTTGCGGACGTTGGAAGGAGAGGGGATTGTGTTCGACGACATCTTCATCGACCCGTCTTGGCCCGCCGACAATGCGCCTACCCGCAAACCCGGCACAGCGATGCTGACCAAATATTTTGATGACGAAGTCTATGATTTGGCCGGTTCCATTGTCGTTGGCGACCGCGTGACCGACATTCAGTTGGCCCATAATCTCGGGTGCAAGGGCATTCTCCTGCAACCTTTTGAAGCCGGAAAGCAAATGCTCGAAGAAGCCGGATTGACCGACGACTGTATGCTCATCACCGAGAGCTGGCCCGACATTGCAGCCTGCCTGATAGGAGGGGAGCGTACGGCGGAAGTTCATCGTGCTACCCGCGAAACCGACATCCGCATCCGCGTCAATCTCGACGGACACGGACAGTCCAGGATTTCTACCGGACTGGGATTCTTCGACCACATGCTCGACCAGATAGCCAAACATTCGGGTATGGATCTCGAAGTGGAGGCTCACGGCGATTTCGAAGTCGATGAACACCACACCATCGAAGATACGGCCATCGTTTTGGGCGAAGTCATTGCCCGGGCTTTGGGTGACAAGAGGGGCATCGGACGTTACGGCTTCTGTCTGCCTATGGACGATTGTCTCTGTCAGGTAGCCCTCGATTTCGGAGGACGTCCTTGGCTGGTGTGGGATGCCCAATTCCACCGCGAAAAGGTGGGGGAGATGCCTACTGAAATGTTCCTCCATTTCTTCAAATCCTTCTCAGATGCTGCGCGCATCAATCTCAACATCAAGGCAGAAGGGGAAAACGAGCACCACAAAATCGAGGGAATCTTCAAAGCCCTCGCGCGCGCGCTCAAGATGGCCATTCGTCGCGACATCACCCACATGGAACTGCCTTCGTCGAAGGGTTTGCTCTGAAACAGATTCAAAATCATTTATCATTTATATATGTCAAGAAAGATTCAAGGCATGGGCATTGCCCTTATCACGCCTTTCAAAAGCGACTTTTCGGTCGATTATGATGCTCTGCGCCACTTGGTTCGTTATCAGATAGACGGCGGCGCAGACTTCCTGGCCATCCTTGTCACAACAGCCGAAACTCCCACGCTCACAGCGGAAGAGAAGGCCAATATCAAACAACTTGTGGTCGAGGAAGTCAAGGGACAGATTCCCATCGTGATTGGCTGTGGCGGCAATAATACCCAAGCCGTTGTCAACGAACTCCAAACGGGAGACTTCCACGATGTCGATGCCATTCTGAGCGTTGTTCCCTACTACAACAAACCCTCGCAGGAAGGACTTTATCAGCACTTCAAAGCCATCGCACAGGCTTCTCCCGTGCCGGTCATTCTGTATAATGTGCCCGGTCGTGTGGGTGTCAATATGACGGCTGCAACGACGTTGCGGTTGGCCAACGATTGCGAAAACATCATTGCCATCAAGGAAGCGTCCGGCAATTTCGACCAGATAGACGACATCATCAAGAACAAACCTCGTAATTTCAACGTTCTTTCTGGCGACGATGGCATCACATTCCCGTTGATAACCCTGGGCGCTGTAGGTGTCATTTCGGTCATCGGAAATGCTTTCCCCAAGGAGTTCAGCCGTATGGTACGCCTCGCCATAGAAGGAGACTACCAGAACGCTTTGCCCATTCATCACCGTTTTGCCGAGCTCTTCAAACTTCTCTTTGTCGATGGCAATCCTGCCGGTGTGAAGGCGATGCTTAACGCTATGGGTCGTTGCGAGAATGTTTTGCGTTTGCCTTTGGTTCCGACACGCATCACAACATTCGAGAAGATTCAGTCGATTCTCAATTCGCTGAAATAACAGAGATATCCCGACATTCATCCTTCAAAAATTCATCCTTCAAAAATTCATCCTTCAAAAATACACATCCCGGCAGACACTCAAATCTGTCGGGATAGTTTGTTTCCTTATATATAATAAGGTGTGATAGCTTATTTATAATATGGTGTAATAGCTTATTTATAATATGGTGTATCCATCTTCTCGGGGAAGAGAAATAACAAGCAACTTAACATAACTCGGATTAGAATTTTTCGCCGAAAGATTTCTTGAAGTCTTCGGAATTGTCAGATTTGGCAGATGTATCTGATTACTCTGACTATCCCGATGATTCTGATTTTCCCGACTGATTATCCGAGTTCTTGGGATTATACTTTGAGAGCGCCGACAATTTCGTTCACGTCCTTGATTCCGTGACGATCCAGATACTCATTGATGCCGTCCACGATTTTGACGGTCACAGCGGGATCTATAAAGTTGGCGGTTCCGACTTCGATGGCTCGTGCACCGCAGAGCATGAATTCGACGGCGTCTGTGGCATTCATGATTCCGCCCAACCCTACGATGGGAATCTGGACGGCATGATAAACCTGCCATACACAACGCAGCGCGATGGGTTTTACGGCAGCACCCGACAGACCTCCCGTGACGGTTGACAATATGGGCCGCTGACGTTCGGCATCGACTGCCATAGCCAGCACGGTGTTGATGAGCGACACGGCATCTGCGCCGGCTCCTTCAACCGCTTTTGCAATCTCGGCCACAGAGGTCACGTTGGGCGTCAGTTTGACGATGATAGGCTTCTTATATGCCTCTCTGACAGCGCTTACGACCTGTGCTGCCATTTCGGGTTGCGTACCGAAAGTCATACCGCCGGCTTTCACGTTGGGGCACGAAATATTGAGCTCAATACAAGGCAATCCTTCCACTTCGTTCAGCATCCTGGCACCTTCGCGATAGTCATCGACAGAACTGCCCGACAGGTTGACTATCACATTCGTGTCGTAACCCTTGATTCGGGGCCAAATGTGGTCGATGAAGTACGCTACGCCTTTGTTTTGCAATCCTACGGCATTAATCATTCCGCTGGGCGTTTCTGCCAGTCGCGGATAGGCATTACCCTGTCTGGGATGCAGTGTAGTGCCTTTCACGATGAAGCCGCCGAGACGGTTCAAGTCAATAAAATCAGCAAACTCTTCGCCGTAACCGAACGTTCCGGAAGCTGTCAAAACGGGGTTTTTGAAATCTATTCCCGCAATATTTATACCTAATTGAGCCATATAAATCAGTCTTTTGTTTTACCACTTCAAACGGTTCACATCAAATACCGGACCTTCCTTGCAGACGCAGAGATTGCCTTCTTTCGTATCCTCTACGCAGCAGAGACAAACGCCCAATCCGCAAGCCATTTTGTTTTCGAGCGACACCTCGCAGAATTCGGGTTCTGCCGTCATTGCCCAGTCTTTCACTTTGGCATAAACGGCCTTCATCATGGGGCTCGGACCGCAGACCCTGATGGCGTCAAAATCGCCCTCCTGGAAGGCTGTATGTTGGGTTACAAAACCCTTCTGACAATCGTATCCCGGAATGGTGGAACCGTCTTCAGTGGTAATCAATACGGTTCCGAATCGGGCGTATTCTTCCAGACGAACCAAGTCTTTGGCCGAACGTCCGCCCAGCAGAAAAGTCACTTTCTTCTGCATCTCACTGAGAGCTACTCCGAGCTCCAACAAGGGAGCAATTCCCACACCTCCGCCCACCAGCAGATAGCTGTTCTTGTGTGCATCGAGCTTGAATCCGGTTCCCAGCGGATAGACCATATTGAGCGAATCGCCCTCTTTGAGCGTTGCGAGACGGTTGGTGCCGCGACCTGCTTTCTGGATAAGAAGCTCCATCGTGTTGGCCTCGTAATCGACGCGATGAATCGAAATCGGACGGCGGAGAAAAACAGATGGGTCGTTATCGACACGAATTTCAACGAACTGTCCGGGCTCGCACTTTTCAATCTTCACCGACGGGTCGGCGGGTATCAGGCGCAAGAGGTACAGACGGTCGTTCAGCGTCAAATTCGCTGTAACGCGATATTCTTCGATCTTCTTCATAATTACATACCATTTAAAAGATAAACGATTCTGGGGCAATTTTATTGTTTGGGCTCTGAAAATCCTTTTTTGCATAAATATTTTCCGGTGTGGTGTATTATTTCACCACAACTTCAACTTTACCGTTTCCAGTCATTGTCGCAAGTCTATAATACGATGCCGTTTTGAAAATACAGATTCATCCATTTTATTATCTTAGTTACAGAGGGAAACTACCATCTACTCCCCTTCTTTTCGAGCTGTTTGGGCGGTTTATGCAGAAATTTTCCACAATCACTTGTTTCTCGATTTAGATTGCATGCTGTTTTTACCTTATTTTCAGACAGAATATTGCTCCGTGAAACATTGAATGGTTTTTGTATATTCCTCCCAGGAATGTTTCACGCAGATTTCTCCAAATTTCTTTTGGTGCCTTCCCTCTTTATGCAAATTTTATGCAGAAAACGGGTCGCGATTTTAACATTTCCAAATAGAAAAATTTTCTCCCTCCCCTATTTTGCCATTTAAAAATAAATATGTATATTTGCAGTCGAAAAGCAACCCTTCTTTTCGTCCCAAACAGCAAAATGATATGAATCGCAAAAGTTTCGCCACCGCTCTCCTCCCCCAGCTGGCTCAATCTTGGGCCGACGGCCAGATTCCCTTCGACCAACTTGTCGCGTTCGATATATGGGAACGACTCTTCCCCAATCCCGTGATTGCGGAAGGCTCCTTCCCCGATCCCGATGACATTCCCTGGTACGACATCCGGCTGAACGCCTTCAATCTCTCTGACGGCACCCTCCTTTTGGTTTACATTCTCCCCAAGGCTCCAAACTACAAGGACGTGCAGTTTGTGGGATTGCGTCTCGACAGGAAGGAGAAGCGTTACGTCTGCTACATCCTGCGCCGTCCCAAATACATCGACGACGAATGGGAAGTCTGCACCGTAAATCCCGACGGCAAAGAGCCCCGTTACTACGGACCTGTCAACGGCACGTGGTCGGTTCGCTGTTTCCGACTCACAATTGATGCGATTCCATTTCGACAGGTGAACCGCCGACCTTGGGAAATTGTCAAGGGCGTAATCAGGGGGCTCGCCAATCAACAACCCGACATTGACGGATAGTCGAGTGGGGCTTTTCCCGGCCCGTTTCCTTTCTCTCTTTACTCACACTCCAATCCTTTCTCTCTGTTGCAGAACATTGTAAACGCTTTGTGGAATTACTAACAAATCTTAAAAAACTCTCAAAAATTTTGTATTTCGCTCTCTATTCGCTATCTTTGTACCATGATTTTCGATTTACAATCGTCCTACAAGCCAATGGGCGACCAACCGGAAGCTATCCGTCAGCTCGTGGAAGGCGTCCAACAGAACCTGCCCGCTCAGACCCTCTTGGGTGTGACGGGCAGTGGCAAAACTTTCACAATGGCGAACGTGATTCGGGAGACGGAACGTCCCACGCTGATACTGTCGCACAACAAGACGTTGGCCGCTCAGCTCTATAGCGAGATGCGCGCCTTCTTCCCCCACAATCTGGTGGAATATTTCGTCTCCTACTACGACTACTATCAGCCCGAGGCGTACATCCCCTCGACCGACACCTATATTGAGAAGGATTTGGCCATCAACCAGGAACTCGACCAATTGCGACTGGCCGCCACCTCTGCCCTCCTTTCCGGACGCAGGGATGTGATTGTGGTCAGCTCTGTGTCGTGTCTCTATGGCATCGGCAATCCCGAAGATTTCCACGCCAACATGATTCATGTGGAAGTCGGAATGGACATTTCCCGAGACGAGTTGCTCAAACGTCTTGTCAAAGCCCAATACACCCGCAACGACGTTGCCCTCCAGCGCGGCAATTTTCAGGCCAAAGGCGAGACGGTCGATGTGTTTCTCTCCGAGCCGGATGCCATTCTGCGCATCGGGTACGGATTCGACGAAATAGAATCCATCCAGCTGCTCGATGTCACGACGGGCCATATCATCAACGAGGTGGACAGCTACACCATCACGCCGGCAGCCATCTTTATGACCTCGGCGGAGAGCACCTTCCGTGCCATCGACGAAATCACACTCGACCTCGGAGAGCGTGTCCGTTACTTCGAGTCCATTGGCGAACCCGAACGGGCTGCCCGCATCAAACAGCGCGTCGAGTACGACATCGAGATGATTAAGGAAGTGGGCTATTGTTCTGGCATCGAGAATTATTCCCGCTATTTCGACGGACGGGCTCCCGGCACACGTCCCTTCTGTCTGCTCGACTATTTCCCCAAGGATTTCCTGCTCATCGTCGATGAGAGCCACGTGACGCTCCCCCAGATTCACGCCATGTCGGGCGGAGACTTTCGCCGCAAGAGCACGCTGGTGGAATACGGTTTCCGTCTGCCTGCGGCCATCGACAACCGTCCGCTCCGTTTCGAGGAATTCGAAGCCCTCACACCATATACCATATATGTATCGGCCACACCGGCCGACTACGAGCTCGAACGCTGTGAAGGAGTGGTGGCCGAACAGCTCATCCGTCCCACAGGTCTGCTCGACCCCTCCATTGAGGTTCGTCCTTCCGAACATCAGATAGACGACCTCCTTGAGGAGATTCAGCGCACCATCGAGGCCGGCGAACGTGTGTTGGTGACCACACTCACCAAGCGACAGGCCGAAGACCTCGACGACTACCTCCACGAGAACGGTGTACGTTCGGCCTATATCCACAGCGATGTCGATACGCTCGACCGCGTACGCATCATGGACGAATTGCGGGCCGGAGAGTTCGATGTGCTGGTGGGTGTCAATCTCCTGCGCGAAGGTCTCGACCTGCCCGAAGTGTCGCTTGTGGCCATTCTCGATGCCGACAAGGAAGGTTTTCTCCGCAACGAACGTTCGCTCACCCAGACGGTGGGACGTGCTGCACGCAACGTTCACGGACGCGCCATCATGTATGCCGACACCATTACGGGGTCGATGCGCAAATGCATAGACGAGACCGAACGGCGTCGCGACAAACAGATGCGCTACAATGCGACCCACAACATCACGCCCACACAAATCAACAAGGGACGTTCCTCCCTGCTCGACAACGAAGTCCTTCAGGACACACGTCAGCAGTACGGATCGGCCATCGAGAAGAAACTCCACGGAGAATACGACATTCCGGCCTCCGGCTCCGCATCAAGGGTGGCCGACGGAGAACGTCTCGACTATAACGACATCAACGTGCTCCGGGCCGAAATCGCGAAAGCCCAAACCGAGATGCTGGCGGCTGCCAAACAGCTCGACTTCCTCGAAGCCGCCCACAAGCGCGACTACATGCTCCTGCTTCAGGAAAGACTGGAAAAACTGAAATAAACATCCGAAAGCAAATACAATTAACGACAAGAAGCAAATACAATGAAATCAGACATCGAAATAGCACGTTCCACCCGGCTCGACCGTATTGAGCGGGTTGCCGAACGACTGGGAGTCAATCCCGAGGAGATTCTGTGCTACGGCCACCATATAGCCAAACTCCCCCTCCGTCTCATCGACGACCGCAAGGCTGCTCGGAGCAACCTCATTCTCGTGACCTCCATCTCGCCCACCAAAGCCGGCATCGGCAAGACCACCGTCTCCATCAGCCTCAGTTTGGGGCTCAACAAGATAGGCAAGAAGGCCGTTGTCGTGCTGCGCGAACCCTCTTTGGGACCGGTCTTCGGACTCAAGGGAGGTGCTGCTGGCGGAGGCTATGCCCAAGTGCTCCCGATGGAGAAAATCAACCTTCATTTCACGGGTGATTTCCACGCCGTCACGAGTGCCCACAACATGATTACGGCCCTGCTCGACAACTGGTTCTACCAGCACCGTTTCACCGAACCGCCCCTTCGTGAAGTGCTTTGGAAACGTGTGCTCGATGTCAACGACCGCGGGTTGCGGCAGGTGGTGACGGGGTTGGGCGGCAATGCCAACGGTCTGCCCCGCGAGAGCGGATTCGACATCACGCCCGCTTCGGAGATTATGGCCGTGCTCTGTCTTGCCACCGACCGCGACGACCTTCGCCGGCGCATCGAACGCATCCTGTTGGGTTACCGTCAGGACGGTTCCGCCTTCACGGTCAAAGATCTCGGTGTGGCGGGAGCTGTATGTGTGCTCCTCGAGGATGCCATTCTTCCCAATCTGGTCCAGACTACCGAACGCACTCCGGCCATCGTTCACGGCGGTCCTTTCGCCAACATTGCCCACGGATGCAACACGGCCATCGCAACCCGTATGGGTCTCTCTTTGGCCGACTATGTGGTGACCGAAGCCGGATTCGGAGCCGACCTCGGGGCTGAGAAATTCCTCAATATCAAATGCCGCAAGACCGGACTTTGTCCCAAGCTGACAGTCCTTGTGGCCACCTGCAACGGCCTCAAAATGCACGGCGGCGTCGATCCCGAGAAAATCAAAGAGCCCAATCTCGAAGGCCTGAAACGCGGCTTTGCCAACCTCGACCGACACATTGCCAATCTCCGCAATTTCGGGCAAAACGTGTTGGTGGCTTTCAACCGTTATGCCAACGATACCGAAGAGGAAATCACCTGTCTGCAAGAACATTGCAAGTCGTTGGGCGTAAGGTGTGTAGTCAACGACGGATTCCTGCGTGGCGGAGAAGGTGCTGCCGAATTGGCCCGTGCAGCGGTGGAAGAAATCGACAGCCGACCTTCCTCCCCGATTCAGTTCACCTATCCCGACAACGTCTCCATCCGTGAGAAAATCGAAGCGGTGGCCCGCAAAATCTATGGTGCAGGAGAAGTGACTTTCAGCGAGAAAGCCCAAAAGATGCTCAACCTCGCAGCACAGCAGCACCTCTCCCACTTCCCTGTCTGCGTGGCAAAAACACAGTTCTCTTTCTCCGACAATCCCAAAGCCTACGGCTGTCCTTCCGGCTTCGAATTCCACATTCGCGACATCGTCATCAATCAGGGTGCCGAGTTTATCGTGGCCATTGCGGGCGACATGATGCGCATGCCGGGCCTTCCCAAAGACCCTGCGGCCAACCACATCGACTACGTCAACGGCGAAATTGTGGGGCTTTCGTGAGGCAAAAACAACCGGGTTCTTCATAAATTGAATAAAATTCTTGCAAAAATCGCACAAAATTCTTACAAAAATTGAGTAAAATTCTTCATAAATTAAACAAAATTCTTACAAAAATTGAGTAAAATTCTTCATAAATTGAACAAAATTCATACAAAATTCATACAAAAACGATGAAAAAATCCTTTTTCAGTGCCGCCCTTTTGACGGTTTTTGCTCTTTTGGCCTCCTGCGACATGAGCAGCGAGACACGTTACGAAGGCACTTGTGCCTTGGTTTACAGTTCGACGCTCGACACTGCCATAGTCTATGCAAACATCCAAAGCGACAGTTCTGCCACAGCCTCCTACCAGGCTGATTTCCTCGACCCCTCGGGCGGTTTTGTCCTGGGGCACTGGGTGAGTGAAGAGAAGTTTGCGGGCGGTATGACCCTTGCCTACAGCCACAACGACACGCTCGCTTCGTCCGAGAACTATACGTCGGTCGTAGGACACGGATCGGGTCAGCTGGCTTCCGGAGGCTCCTACACAACAGCCTATTACGTGGGTGATATCACCTCTCATCCTGCCGTTGTGATGTTCTACACAGGTTTCTCGCTCGGGATTTCCCAGGTGCCCTATTCCATCTATGTGACCAACGCGACCTACACCTATCTGGCCATGAAGGACGGATGGACAGATGCCGACGGCACCTCGCATCCCGCCTACACGGGCGACCTCTATCTTCGCATTTCGGCTCTCTCCAAGCTCTCCTCTACGGTTCAGCCGGTTCCCACAGGCAAATACACCGATGTTGAGTTGGCCGCCGGAGGCCAGTTCCTCCGCTCTTGGAAAAGCGTTTCGCTCACCGAACTCGGCGAATGCTACGGCCTCCGGTTCGAACTCGTAAACGCTGACGGACAGGGAGTTACAGACCTTCCCCAGCGCTTCTGTATCGACGGTCTCATCTCCAAATACAACGCTTCCATCTGAGCGGCAAGTTGAAACATTCCCATGTGGGTGCACTTTGCGCCCACTTTTTATTTTCTTATACCGGCTCTCTATGACGCAGACAACAGTCCGCCAGGAGAACTGAATGTTGTCATCATTGCCGAAAGTGTCAAAAGTGTCAAGTGTCAAAAGTGTCATTTAGGTTTTTCAACTTCATTTTCGGGGCGGATTTGTTTTAATAAATAATAAAAAGAATAT
>FLNU01000573.1_pt1 | contig 21522 bp, 9 predicted proteins | sample 1140361 | NCBI WGS metagenome assembly FLNU01 (sample SAMEA3878206, study PRJEB12797) | bioreactor metagenome | biome: Moose rumen | place: Sweden | collected 2011-10 | reverse complement strand
ACAAAAAATATTTCACTCCTACAACTTTTGGGGCACTTTTCTTACGTCGAACTCACGTTTTATTATTGTTGTCTGTGGCGATGTGAGGTCGCCATGCGTTTTTGCTGTGCAAATGTACGACAAGGCTTTCTGCCCGGCAAATTTCTGTTGGTTCATTTGCTGGTTCATTTTGGTTCATTTGCTGGTTTTGGCCTCGCGAAGGGGTGAAAAAAGACGGTTGGATATGGGGGTAATGGAAGATGTAAAGTTTGAAGTTTGAATTTTAAAGTTTCTTTGGACGAGCCAAAGCGCTTCGCGATGACTTTCGATGAGCGAAAGCGCTTTGTGATGACTGCGGACGGGGACGTCCGCGCTCCCAGGGCGAAGCCGAACGATGAGAAGTTTTCATTGCTCGTACAACAGCCCCAAAGGGGCCAAAAGACCATAGTCGGTGGTGTCAGCCCCCGGTCAAGAGTCGAGAGAAAGTTTAGAGGTTAAAGGTTAGAGAACGAATTCTCCTTGCTCGTAGTTTCTTTCCCCCGATATTTGGGGAAAGAAACTACGAGCAAGGAGAATACAATAGATAAATAATTATTGGTGTCTGGTTAAAACAAATTAATGGACACACCCACTCGTAGAGACGAGGGCGTGCCCCGTCTCAGAAATTAGTATGGATAATTATGGGTTTTATGTTGCGGATTATTTGTCAATTTTCAGCATGACAAATGTCTTGGCAGCAATGGTGGCGGAGTAGGCTGGCGCCTGGACTGCCAGGTCGTTGGTCTGCGGTATGTATTTGGTGGGTTCGTCGAGTGTGTTTTCACCGTCCATGTCGTCGGCACTGTAGGTAGTGAGTTTGGCGGTATGGTTTCCCTTCATGCCGTTGAGTTTCAGGGTGAAGGGTTGTGGTTGGTTGCCTGTGTTGACGATTTTCACGATGACCTCGCCCGTGGTCTTGTCGCATACGGCACTGGCAAAGAGTCCGTCCTGGTCGTCGTTGCCGGCCACTGGCTTGCCGTCCATGGTGAGTTGGAGAACGTTCGTGCCTTTGTTGTTGGCATAGAGGCTCTGTACATACCATGAGCAACTGCGGAAGGAGCGCAGGTTGTCGAACCAAATCATGTCGGGTCGCCACTGCCAACCGTCCACGTGGGCGAAGAGGGGTGCATAGGTTGCCATGTGTACCACGTCGGCATTGCGCTCCACGCCTGTCAGGAAGGCGGCCTCGAGCAGTGCAGCCTCAAAGTGGTTCCACTTCTTGCCGCGTCCGTGGCAGGCATATTCGCCGGCAAAAACCTTCGGTCCCTTGCGGTCGTAGTTGTCGTAGCGGTTTCCGCTGTTGAGGAACCAGCGTTCGGGACGGTAGAAGTGTTCGTCAACGAGGTCGGCACCGAGTTTCTTCATTTCGGGCCACAGGTATTCAAACTGTTCGCCTTCGCTGTCGGGGCCGCTGGTTCCGATAATCTTGATGGCGGGATATTTCTTGCGCACTTGCTCGACGAATGGTTTCAGGTTTTCGGGATAGATTTCTCCCCACTGCTCGTTGCCGATGGCCACGAACTTGAGGTTGAAGGGGGCAGGATGTCCCATGTCGGCACGCAGTTTTGCCCATACGTTCTTGGACGGTTCGCCATTGGCAAACTCGATGAGGTCGAGCACGTCGTCTATGTATGGCTGCAGTTGGTTGACGGGTACATGTGCGTCGCTGCGCTGGGCTCCGTTCTGGAACTCACATGCCAGTCCTACGCTTACCACGGGCAGTGGTTCGGCTCCAATCTCTTCGCACAGTTGGAAGTATTCAAAGAATCCCAGTCCGTAACTTTGGTGGTAGTCGGGATAATAGCGGCTGGTGAAGGTGTTTTCCCAGCGGTTCTTGTTGGTGGGTCGGTTCTCGACGGGGCCTACGGAGTTTTTCCATTGGTAGCGCTGATCGAGTGTGGTGCCTTCGACGATGCAGCCGCCCGGGAAGCGGAACACGCCGGGGTGCAGGTCGGCCAGTGCCTGGGCCAGGTCTTTGCGCATGCCGTTTTCGTGTCCCTTCCATGTGTCGACGGGGAAGAGTGAGACAAACTCCACATCGCAGGTGCCTGAGCCGCTGCGATGCTTGTCGTCACAGAGGAACAGCCGCAGGTTGCCCTTGTCGACCGTGCGTTTGCATTTCACGACGGCTGTGTACTTTTTCCAGTCCTTCGAGTCGACCACGATGTCGGTCGAGGCCAGTTCCTGGTTTTCTTCCATGGTGGTCTGGTCCACCAGTTGTACCCACAGGGTTTGTTTTTTCCCGTCGGGAACACGTGCCCAAACCGAGAAGCGGTATTCAGCATCTTTTTCCAGTCCGATGCCGAAGTAGCCTTCGTTCTGCAGTCCGGTCCACTTGTCGCGGTGTCCGGCAGAGATGAGTCTTGCGTAGTGTGGACAGCGGTCGAAGGGTCCGTCGTTCTTGATTTCCACTTTGCCGAAGGCCATCCATCCCATCAGTGGGTCGGGTGTGAATTCGAAGGAGCGGTTTTTCACGAGTTCGCCGTACAGGCCGCCGTCAGCGGCATAGTTGATATCTTCGAAGAAGATGCCATACATGGTTTTTTGTACGGGTGCGCCGAGTTTCTTTGTGTTGAGTTCGAGCGTGTGGGTTTGCGCCATGGCGCATGCTCCCAAAGCGAAAGAGCAGAGAGCGGCTGTCAGTTTTTTCATATTGATGTTTGAAGTTTAAAGTTTTTGGTCAAGAGTTCCATTGCCCTGGGACCGCGGACGTTCGCGCTACCGGGTTGTGTCGAGAGTCCACGGGCTTTTATTTTTTCACTTTCTTGTTGCCTACGACGTAGATGGATTTCTCTGTCATCTGGTCGGGAGCGATGCGGCGTCCCGTGAGGTCGTAGACGTTGTCCGCAGGCTTGTCGGCTTGAGTGCGGTCGATGTGGTCGGTCTCTGGTTTCTCGGGTGCGGTGTAGTCTATCGTGAAGTGGTCGGCACTCCACCAGGCCGAGCCGCTGCCTTGGGCCGAGGCGGTGAGTTCGATGCGGTCGCCCTCGGCCACGGTGACTGTGGGTAGGGTGACGAGCATCCATCCGAATTGGTAGTTGCTGTTGTCTTGTGTGCTGCTGCCTACACCGTTCAGGCTCTCGGTGACGGTTTCACGCTCCTCGCCAGTGGTGCCGTCGTCGTTGGTGACGGTGCGAATGATGGTGGCGGTGAAGGTGATGGTCACGTTCGAGCCGCTGCGCAGCAGGGCACTGAACTGGTAGTCGCCGGCGGGCAGGTCGGTGAGTGTCTGCGACATGGACGAGTCGAGTCCGTTGGCCTTCCATTGGTTCCAGTAGGTATTGGTGTTGTCGCCGTCGTAGGCCTCGCCGGTGTTGGTGCTGAGGTTGCTGACGGTCCATCCGTTGGTGCCGTCTTCGCAGTCGGGGTTGTGGATGTAGCCCAGGTTGGCTTTTCCGCTGTAGGCTTCCCCTCCGAGAATCGTGGTGACGTGCAGTCGGTAGTTGTCTCGGGTGCGGTCCACTTCGTCGAGTGGGAGGGAGTAGGTGAGTGTCGGTTCGTCCAGGAGCGAGCGGTCTTCCACGTTGTAGAGAGTCTCCCATTCGCTGTCGTCGGTTTGGCGTTGCAGTTCGAAGGTGTCGGTGCAGTCGCCGTTGGTGTTGCCCATGTTGAAGGTGATTTCGCCGGCCTCGTTGTCAATGGTGTAGTCGAGGGTGGGTTTTTTTGTGCTGGGTTTCCACCAGTGTGGGATGTACTGTACGCTGGCGTCGTAGCCGAAGGTTGAGCGTGTGTCGCGGTAGACGCGTCCGGCTGGTGTCATCCATCCGTCGTCGTTGATGAGGCGTCGCGAGGTTGTGTCCCATTGGTAGTAACTGTAGCGTTCGATGAAGTTGTTTCGCTCGAACATGTCGATGATGTCCATGATGGCGGCGCGGTTTTTCTCCAGTTGTTCGCTGTAGTTGGAAGGCCAACTTTCGGTGGTCCACGATGCGCCGTAGGCCCATTCGGTAATCCAGATGGGGCGCTTGGTTGCGTCGTAGATGGCTTTCAGCCTGTTGTACCATGCACTGACTCCATTGGCTTCGTTGGGTCCCCAGTAACTGTGTATGGCGACGAAGTCGCAGCGGTAGGTCATGTCGTTGCAGTGTCCGATGTATTCGCTGAGCCAACTGGCGTCGGTGGGCGATGGCGAACCGATGCGCATGCCTGTGGCTGCCATCTCGGGGGTTTTGGTCGTGGCTTTCCACGAGTCGATGGCTCCGCCGCAGTCGCATGTGTTGTGCTGTTCGGAGTGTTCGGGTTCGTTGAAGCCCAGTACGTTGGTGGAGGCTGTCTGTGCCGAGATGGTGGTCATGGAGGGCCAGTAGATGTGCTGGCGTATGGGCACGTACTCGGCGTCGGCGGTACTTGAGCGGTCGGCGCTCCAGGTGTAGAACCATGTGGCTTTCAACGACTTCATTCCGCCGGCAATGCCGCTGTTGCCCTGTGTGGAGCACCATCCCTTCTTTGAACTGTACTGCCAGGGCTTGATGTGGATTGAGGAGACGCGGCGGTCCAACTGTTCGGGCAGTTGGTCGACCACGATGTCGGCATGGTCGGCCACATAGACGCGGCTGTATCCGCTGCCCTCGGTGCCCGTGGCCAGGGTGGCCATGTAGCCGCGCTTGAGCACGAATCCGCGCAGGCAGTTTTTCCAGTTGCCCAGGTCGGGGTTGTTCACGTCGCGCATGCGCAGCACGTCGCCCTGTTGGTCGGGCTCGCTGAATCCGCGCAGCACGATGCGGGTGATGCTGGCCGGTATGACGGCTGCCCCTTCGAGATAGATGGCCACGCGCACGTTGTCGCCGTTGACGGCGGGGTTGCCGCCCACGGTGATGTAGGGCAGGTAACTTTCGATGACTTCGCTGGGCCGCAGGTTGTCGAAGATGACCCATGCGTCGCGGTTGACGATGTTCACGCTGCCCGTCGTGGTGAAGGGCGCGTTGCTGATGATGTGCAAGTCGATGGCCTCGGTCAGTTCCATCGGTTCGGCCACCTGGTATATGTCCGTTTCGGTGGTGCCGATGCTGCCCAGGTGCGGGGCTGTGCGGGCCTGCAGCAACGACGTGTCAAGTCCGCCTTCGAGAGCCGGAATCACGGTGAAGCGGCATCGCGAACTGGCCGCCTTGTCGTAGTAGACAGGCACATAGTCGTCCTCGGTCCAGTCGCATCCCAGCCGGTGGCTCGTGTCCTTGCGGCAGCGGATGGTGCCGCCGAACTGCACGTCCATCTTCCAGTCGTACTCGCTGCCCGATGCCACTTGGTCGACCCATTGCAGACTCCACGTGTCGCTTGTGCTGGCGGCCAGGTAGCGTCCCGTCGCCTTGTTCTGTATGTGGTAGTAGCCTGCGGTCGCGGTCGGCGTCACCACCATCACGTAGGTGTCGGCATCCTGGTTCGTGCCGTAGGCCGAGAGCCGTGGCGTGGTGCCGTCGGCGTTCAGTCCGAGCACCTTGTCATAATAGTCCGAGACGATATAGAACTCTTGTTGTCCGGTCTCCAGGCATTCGTCGAGGCTCTGGCACCAGCCGTCCGTCGCTATGGCCGCTGCCAGCAGCGGCAGGGCCAGCAACCGTGCTGCGAGAAGTCGGGTTTCACTTTTCATTTTCCTGAATTTTCATTTTCTTCCTGGGAACGCAGACATACACGTCCGCATTTTCTCATTCATTTACACTTGCAAATATACACATTATTTTAATAAAAAGAAACCTGAGCGAGTTTATCCCTGCAAAAATACGCCCTGCCAGCAGAAAATCCAGGCTTCTACACACGAAACTTGACGACGCCGCAGTGGAAACTTGACGCGTCTGCAGAGGAAAGTATAAATCAAATATATGATTTATATAAATCTAACGTATGATTTATATAAATCAAAGCCATGATTTATATAAATCATATATTTGATTTATACTTTCGTGTTAAGTGTTTCCGACTTTCGTGTCAAGTCTTTCCGACTTTCGTGTGTGGAAGCATGAAGTTTTGTGTGCAGGCCAGTGGCTTTTCATGGCAGGTGTGTGTGGTTTTGAGGTGCGGGCGGGACGCCCGTTCACACATGTATTTCGCGTGCGTACGTGCGCATGTGCGCGCATTGCTTTTTATATATATGATTTATTATCATTGATTGCATGAATGGAAAAGTTGCTTCCTGCATTTCCTGCATTTTGCTGATTTTCTGTCCGATGGCAGTCTCAGGTCCTTTTTTTTGCCGTGGTGGGGAACAAAACGAATAACTTTCTTGCTGCTTTTTGGAAAAAAACATAATTTTGCAGAACTTGTCGGTATAGGGTCCGACACAGTTTGCCAACATCTATAACTAAATAACAGGAACGAATGAAAAGATTTTTCTTGACTTGCCTGGTGGCCTGCCTGACCGTGGCCGGTGCCTGGGCACAACGTAATGTCGACCGTCTGGACCGTGGCCTGCTGGCCATGAAGGTGACGGGTGGCGTGTATGTCACCTGGCGCGTGCTGGGTGAGGAATACTACGACGTGGCCTACAACGTGTACCGCGACGGCGTGAAGGTGAACGACGAGCCCCTCACGGTTTCCAACTTCCTGGACACCGGTGCCACGGCTGCCAACATGTACTCGGTGGCACCCGTCGTGCGCGGCGAGGAGCGTGAGGCTTGTGCCGAGGTGAAGCCTTGGGCCACGAGTTACAAGGAGATTGCCCTGGCGCATGAAGGAATCCTGAGCACGCTCGTGCCGAACGATGCCACGTGTGCCGACGTCGACGGTGACGGCGAACTGGAAATCATCATGAAGTTCGACAACCTGACCGAGGCGGAGCAGTCGTACCCCAAGGCCGGTCCGACCGTGAATGGCGTGGTGACGGGCGAATACAGCATCTTCGAGTGCTTCAAACTGGACGGCACCCGCCTGTGGTGGATCAACTGCGGACCTAACATGGGCGACTTCCAGAACAACGAACAGAACATCATGGCCTACGACTGGGACGGCGACGGAAAGGCAGAGTGCGTGATGCGTGCCGCCGACGGCACCGTGATTCACATGGCCAACGGCCAGACCTACACCGTGGGCAACGCGTCGGTCAACGTGCGTGCAGCGACGGGAGGCGGTACCAACTGGTTCGTCATCACCCAGGGCGAGTACCTGCTCTACCTGAACGGCGAGACGGGCGAGCCCTACCAGTGCATCACCTATCCGCTGCCCCTGCTCGAGAGTGGTGAGACCGACGTGAACCGTGCCTGGGGAGACGGATACGGACACCGTGCGTCGAAGCACTTCTTCGGCGCACCCTACCTGGACGGACAGAACCCCAGCATCTTCCTGGCTCGCGGCATCTACACCCGCCACAAGATGATTGCCTACGACGTCGACCCGGGCAGCCACTCGCTCATTCAGCGCTGGCGCTGGAACTGCAACACCAACGGCCCGTGGAAGGGACAGGGATTCCACAACTACGGCATTGCCGACGTCGACTGGGACGGACGCGACGAAATCGTGTTCGGCTCGATGGTTATCGACGACAACGGAAACGGTCTGTCCACAACCGGACTCGGGCACGGCGACGCCCAGCACTGCGGCGACTTCAACCCCTACATGCACGGACAGGAAATCTACACCTGCCTGGAAGACAACCCCGGCAACAACTATCGCGACGCGACAACCTCGAAAATCTACCACCGCTTTCAGTCTGACCGAGACGATGGCCGTGCCATGGCAGGCAACTTCACGGACGACTTCCCCGGCGCACTGGGATGCTCGGCCCACGAAGGAGCCATCAGTCTCGTAACCAACGGAAGCGTGAGCGGACTCGATGCAACAGGAGTGAACACCAATTTCCGCATCTATTGGGATGGCGACCTGCTGTCCGAGACTTTCAACTATTTGAATGGTAAAAACACGGAAGGCTGCGTGGCCAAATATGGCAGTTGGAGCCCCATCTACACCATGGCGGGTTCACTTACCAACAACGACACCAAGGGAACCCCCTGCTTCCAGGGCGACATCCTGGGCGACTGGCGCGAGGAAGTCATCATGCGCACGGCCAACAACCGCATCCGCATCTATTCGACCCCGACCCCGACCCAATACCGCAACTACACACTCTGGCACGACCACCAGTACCGCAACGCCATGCAGTGGCAGATGTGCGGCTACAACCAACCGCCCCACGTAAGTTACTTCCTGGGCGAACTCGAAGGCATCACCGTCGCCCCTCCACCACTCATCAACACCGACCGCATCGTCATGAGCGGCGGAGCCGGCATCGGTAGCGGCATGGAAGGCCAGCACGTACTCGTCTATCAGCCGGAAGGCGACTTCACAGCCACCATCTACGACGGAGCAGACCCGACGGTCCTGACCTTCAACGTGCCCACATGGGTACAAGGCACAGCCGGCAGCGAGAGTACTAACGCCAGTCCGCGCATCAACTACGCAACCTATACCTGCACCGTCAGCGGCGGTGGCATGACAGGCAGCGGACGCCTCGTGAAGCAAGGCGACGGCATCCTCACACTGCCCAAGGCCGACTTCACCCACACAGGCGAGACCAACATCTGGGCCGGTGTGCTCAATTTCGACGGAACACTGACATCCTCCCCACTTTGGCTCAACCGCTTTGCCGAACTCAACAGCGACGGCGGCCAGTTCATGAGCGTCAAGGCCGACTATGCATCCATCATCCGCCCAGGCGGAGCCGACCAAGTCGGCACAATCAAGATAGGCCGACTGACCATGGGATTCGGCTCGCGCATCGTCTTCGACCTGAATAGCGAGGGCATTGCTGCCGACAAGGTAGAACTGACCGACGGAAAACTGACCATCGAACGGAAAACCGGCAACGCATGGGAAAACGGCGGACCCCAGTACCTCAGTCCCGTCGTCGAACTGGTAGGCCATACGCTCCAAGGAGCAGCAGACATGGCCCCGGGCAAGTACATCCTCATGGATGGCGTGAAAGAAGTGGACGGCGATGTCAATGACCTCGTGGTCGAAGGCTTGGAAACCACCAAGAAAGTCCTGTACTTAGAGGGCGAACAACTTATCTTGGAAGTGAAGGGACTGCGCGACACAGCCGACCTCGTGTGGACAGGCAGCAGCAACATCTGGGACTATGCCGACACACCCAACTTCAAGAACAGCGGTGACCAGCAGGGAGAGGAAATCACCTTCGTGGCCGGCGACAACGTACTCTTCAACGACGAAGCCGCCAACAAGACCGTGAACGTGGAAGGCAGCGTGATACCAGCCACCTTCACCGTCAACACAGCCTCTACCTATACCTTCAACGGAACAGGTACCATCGACGGAGAAGCCTCCTTCATAAAAGAAGGCACCGGAACCGTCGTCATGAACGGCGAGAACACCTACACAGGCGGCAACACACTGAAAGGCGGCACCACCCGCGTGAGCATGCTGTCGAACCAATACACCGAGGCGGGCAACCTCGGAGGCATCACCACCAACGCCAACAAGTTCACCATGGAAAACGGAGCCGTCCTGCAAACCACCAAGGCCGTGGAGATGGGCTCGCCCATGCGCATGATTGGAGACGAGGGAGGCGTCATCAACAACAGCCAGGACTTCATCATGGACAAAGCCTTCAGCGGCACCCTGCTCACGAAGAAAGGCAGTGGCTCGCTCAAGATAAACGCCGCCAACTCGCTCAGCAAGATTATACTGCAGGCAGGTGCCATCGACCTGAACAGTGGCAATCCAGCCACCACGGTTGAGTTGCAAGGCGGCTCACTCTGGGACAACACACAGTCCACCGGTTTCGCCATCTACGTGCCGAAAGGAAAGTCGGGCACATTCAACCTGACATATACCTACTACACAGCATACAACAACAAACTGACAGGCGAAGGAACCATCACCTTCAATCCCCGCAACACCGTCAGCCGAGTGCGCATCACCGGCGACTGGAGCCAGTTTGAAGGCACCGTCAACCATTCGAACAAAGACATCTGGCTGCCACTCGACAATTCGACCGGCATACCCAAAGGCACACTCAACATCGAGGCCGGCTGCGGAGTGACCAACGTCTGCAAGACATTCACCATCGGACAACTGACAGGTGCCGGTTCGCTCAACCACGCCATCAGCAACTTCCAAAATCAGAACTCCGTGTCGGGCAACAACACCTGGAACGTGGGCAACAGCGACGGCAAAGACTTCACCTTCGACGGCATCATCACCGACGCAGGCGGCACCAACAAAAGCATCTTCAACAAGATAGGCACCTGCAAGATGAACGTCAAAGGAAAGTGGACACACACAGGCCCCACCAACATCAATGCCGGCGAACTCCACTTCAACAACACAGCCCTGTTGGGCAAGGGAGCCTTGACCGTTGCCAAGGATGCAACACTCTCGGGATATACAGACGCGAACGTCGACCTGACCAACACGGCCTACACCATCAACGGAACACTGCAAGTGGGTGCCGTCACGACATCGACCACAGGCCAAATCAACTTCGGCAACAAAAACGTGACCTTCAACGCCGGTTCAACCCTGCGCCTCGGCATCCGTCGCGCAGCCACGGCCAGCGCAACCGGTGGCACCAGCATCCAGAACATCAGCAAGTTGACCATGAACGGCACCATCTCCATCTTCTTCAGCGGAGAACCCACCCTCGAAGCCGGCGACGAAGTCATCCTCTGGAAAGCCGACAACTTCACCGGAAACCCGACACTGGAGAGCATAGTCGTCAGTGCAGAAAAAGGACTCGTCTGGGACACCAGCCGCCTGCAGGAAGGCGTGCTCGTCGTAGCATACGACCCAGCCACAGCCATCCGCTCCATCCGTGGCAACCAGACCACCGATGCCGTCTACACCCTTGACGGACGACTTGCAGGCATCGACCCGTCCGACCTCAAACCCGGCATCTATATCCGCGGCGGCAAGAAGTTCGTGGTAAAGTGACCCGACGGGCGACTGCCCAGACTGGCGTTTTAAGATAGAAGGAAAAGCACGGAATATCTGTGCTTTTCCATTTTTTTTCGTATTTTTGCAAATTGAAAGGAAAATTGAATCCGAACAAATGTCAGAAACTACAATGAGAAAGGTTGCATTGATAACGGGGGTGACGGGACAGGATGGTTCTTATCTTTCGGAATTGCTCTTGGAGAAGGGGTACGATGTGCACGGAATGATACGTCGCTCGTCGGTAGACTACCGTGAACGTATTGCTCATTTAGAGGGTCGTCCTCGTTTCCATTTGCACTATGGTGACATGGGCGACTCGATGTCCGTCATGCAGGTGGTGAGCCGGGTGCGTCCCACTGAGATTTACAACCTGGCTGCCCAAAGCCATGTGCAGGTAAGTTTTGATGCTCCCGAATATACTGCCGATGCCGATGCCGTGGGTGTACTCCGCGTGTTGGAGGCGGTGCGTCTGTGTGGCCTGACCGACTCTTGCCGCATCTACCAGGCTTCGACCTCGGAACTGTATGGCAAGGTGGAGGAGGTGCCTCAGAACGAGCAGACTCCTTTCCATCCCTACAGTCCATATGCCGTGGCCAAACTGTATGGCTACTGGATTGTAAGGGAATATCGTGAGGCTTACAATATGTTCTGCTGCTCGGGCATTCTCTTTAACCACGAGTCGGAACGCCGCGGCGAAACGTTTGTCTCAAGGAAAATCACGCTGGCGGCGGCTCGCATTGCTCAGGGTAAGCAGGACAAACTCTGCTTGGGGAATCTGTCGAGTCTGCGCGATTGGGGTTATGCCAAGGATTATGTGGAATGCATGTGGCTCATCTTGCAGCATGAAACCCCTGAAGACTTCGTCATAGCCACGGGTGTTCAACACAGTGTGCGCGATTTTTGCCTCGAGGCGTTCAGGTGTGTGGGCATAGAACTGGTGTTCGAGGGCGAAGGAATGGACGAAAGGGGAATAGACAGGGCCACGGGTCGTGTGCTGGTGGAGGTGAGCCCCGACTTCTATCGTCCGACGGATGTGGTTAACTTGTGGGGCGACCCGACAAAGGCTAAGGAGACGCTGGGCTGGAACCCGTCGAAGACTCCGTTTGACAGGTTGGTGAAAATCATGGTGGACCACGACATGGAAAGGGTTGCCGTCGAACGGGCTTCTGACCATATCCGTACGAATCTTGCCGAATATCTTGAGAAAGGAATCGTTAAATAGGTGTGATGAGATATTGAGATGATGCGGACGGGGAGGTCCGCGGTCCATGAAATGATGAAAAACTTTAAACTTGAGAAGACATCTAAGATTTATGTTGCCGGCCATCGCGGATTGGTGGGGTCTGCCATTTGGGAAAATCTCAGGCGGCGTGGTTATATGAACCTTGTCGGTCGCAGTCACAGTGAACTGGATTTGCTGGACGGACTCAGTGTGAAACAATTCTTCGACGAGGAAAGGCCGGACGCTGTCGTGCTGGCCGCCGCCCATGTGGGGGGTATAATGGCCAATCTGCACTATCGGGCCGACTTCATCTATCGCAACCTGCAGATACAGCAGAACGTGATTGGCGAAAGTTGGAAGCACGGCGTGAAGAAACTCCTTTTCCTTGGCTCTACCTGCATCTATCCTCGCGAGGCATCCCAACCCATGCGGGAGGACGCCCTGCTCACCGCCCCACTCGAATATACCAACGAACCTTACGCCATTGCGAAGATTGCAGGACTTAAGTTGTGCGAATCGTTCAACCTGCAGTATGGCACCAACTACGTGGCCGTGATGCCCACGAACCTGTACGGGCCCAACGACAATTTTCATCTGGAAAACTCGCACGTCCTGCCAGCCATGCTGCGCAAGATGTACTTGGCCAAGTGCCTGAACGAGGCCGACTGGGAGGCTGTAAGGCGGGATGTGCAACTGCGTCCTGTCACGATGGGAGACGGAACGGGAGTTCGGATATGTATTGACGGCAGTTCCCGGGAGCGCGACATCCTTACGGTTCTGGCCAACTACGGCGTTACTCCCGATGCTGTCACGTTGTGGGGCACGGGGAGTCCCTTGCGCGAATTTCTCTGGAGCGAGGACATGGCCGATGCCAGCGTACACGTCCTGCTCAACGTGGACTTCCAGGATACTTACGACGCTTGCTGCAATGCCGACGGTATCAACGAAATCCGTAATTGCCACATCAACATAGGCACTGGCAAGGAAATCAGTATCAGACAATTGGCAGAACTCATCAAGCAAGAGGTAGGCTTCAAGGGTGCACTCCGTTGGGACAGCAGCAAACCGGACGGCACGCTTCGAAAATTGACCGACGTGACGAAACTCCATCGATTGGGCTGGCACCACACGGTGGAAATCGATGAGGGGGTGCATCGTCTTTATGATTGGTACTTGAAAGGCATTTGCATCAATCACCAAAATCATGGGGAAGGTTGAAGTGGAGCGCGGACGTCCCCGTCCGCAGAAGTTTGAAGTTTTCATTGCTCGTAGAGACGTGGGCGTGTCCCGTCTCAGAAGTTTGAAGTTTCTTTGGACGAGCCAAAGCGCTTCGCGATGACTTTCGACGAGCGAAAGCGCTTTGTGATGACTGCGGACGGGGACGTCCGCGCTCCCAGGGCGAAGCCGAACGATGAGAAGTTTTATTGCTGGTACAACAGCCCCAAAGGGGCCAAAAGATCATAGTCGGGGGTGTCAGCCCCCGGACTATGTGCGGGTTATTGTCCAATCCTTCGACCAACATTTCATCTATGCACGCATGGTCATAGAGGGGACTCCCCTTGTGACTGTCTGCTATGATTTGCGGAATGAGCGGTGTGTGGACGAAAGGGCTCGTTACCATGCAGGCGACTGGACTTACTTGCGTACCTTGCTACACGAGGGAAGCCAACTCAATCTGATTCGCCCACGAATTGTCGGTGAGGTTTACGAACCGGAACTTATCGTCTTTGAACCCGACTATCTTGTTGACGTGACTTCCATCGCTGCTTGCTGCCAGTCGTATGCTCATTCGCCCCTGCTTCATTTACTGAACAAGTTAAAGCCCAATGCCATTACGGTTCCTATCCTACTGGGTAACTTGGCAGGTCAGGCTCTGGACGAGCAACTTTTGGATACGTCTTCGATGCAGGGAAATGAGGAGGTAAATTTCCCTTTGAATGAGGTCTATCTTCGTCTGATTAAGGATTTTTTTGCACGTAACAGTGTTGCCCTCGCAACTTGTGAGGGTTTGGGTGCAGGTTTTCACGAAAAGGGTCGTCGTCAGTTGACACATATCCGCCAGGCTCTCACAAGACAGTTGACGGAGGTTCCTGTTTTTGAACGTGAGAAGACGGTTGTCGAACCTTCCTTCTATTGTGAACAGTTGGGTATTTCAGGGCGTATGGACATGTTGCAGGCCGACTACAGGGTGCTGGTGGAGCAAAAGTCGGGCAGGAGTGCCTTTCCGGAGAATCCGGAGCATCCACGTCCACAGGCCCACCACCTGATGCAGGTGCTACTCTACATGGCGGTGCTTCATTATGCCCACGGGTTGCCTGCCGACCAAATTCATGCTTTCTTGCTTTATTCTAAATATCCCCTCGGACTGGTAAGGACGGGGCCTTCTCCTGCATTGCTTTTTGAGGCCTTTCGGTTGCGCAATCAACTCGTGGCCATGGAGTTCCGTTATGCCAGTCAGCATGGACTGGATTTTCTCCTGACCTTGACGCCCGATTATTTCCGTCAGGAAAACGTATCTTCCAAGTTGTGGCGATGGATTGAGCCTGAATTGGCTGCCTTGCTGTCACCTCTCCAGCGTGCTTCGGATTTGGAACGAGCCTACTTCCTTCGTTTTTTCAGATTCCTTGCCAATGAACATCTCTTGTCGAAACTGGGCAACGGGACGGATGGGTGTCCTGGCTTTGCTGCTGCCTGGCATGCGTCATACGAGGAAAAGCAGCAGACTGGAAACATCATGGCGGGGATGCGGCTCATTCCCGAGATGGAGGGCGAAGGGACTGCTGTGGAGTGTGTCAGACTGGAGCAGGAAGCATCAGGGGGAAGTATGACGATGGAGGTGGTTAACTTCCGACGGGGTGACATCGTACTGTTCTATTCCTACAGGTTGGGCACGGAGCCTGACCTGCGTTCGACAATCGTCTACAGGGCCTCTATCCAGGAAGTCTTGGAGCATGGTGTGAAGTTAAGGCTTCGGGCTCCCCAGCGTCATCTGTTCGTGTTTGAGACTGACGATAAGAGCCGTTGGGCGATGGAGCATGATTTCATGGAGGCTTCCTATACCTCTCTGTATCGCAGTCTCTACAGTTTTCTCTCGGCATCGTCCTTGCGGCGACAGTTGATTTTGTGTCAGCGCAAGAATCGTGTCGACCTGTCTCAGCAGTTGAACGGGGACTACGGTGATTTCAACGAACTGGTGTTGCATGCGAAGCAGGCGCAGGACTATTTCCTGGTCATCGGCCCTCCCGGTACGGGCAAGACGTCTTTCGGATTGATGCACATCCTGCGTGAGCAACTCACTCAGCCTGCTACGAACGTGCTGCTGGTGGCTTATACAAACCGTGCGGTCGATGAGATATGCAGCAAACTGGAGAGTGCCTCCATCGACTATGTGCGCATGGGCAATCATTTGTCTTGTGCAGAACCCTATCGCGACCATCTTCTGAACAATCGAATAGGGGAGTGTCGGCATGTCGGAGAAGTTCGCAGAATTCTGTACGAGCAACGTGTGTTTGTGGGCACTTCGGCCTCACTTTCTGCCCATACGGAGTTGTTTACGCTGAAGTACTTCCATTTAGCCATTGTCGACGAAGCCTCACAAATCCTTGAGCCGCACTTGCTGGGCATTCTGTCAGCCCGTCATGGCAATAGCGAGGCGGTAGGTAAGTTCGTCCTGATAGGCGACCACAAACAGTTGCCTGCCGTTGTTCAGCAGTCCGTGTCCGAATCGCGGATTGATGAACCCGTGCTCAATGCCATTGGACTTTATGACTGCCGGCAATCCTTGTTTGAACGTCTGTTGCGCAGGGCTTTCGACCATGGTGGTGATACGTCTTCACAGGTTTATATGCTTACTCATCAGGGTCGCATGCATCCCATGATTGCCGCCTTCTCCAGCCGTCATTTTTACCATGGCCAACTCGATGTCGTTCCGTTGCCGCATCAGCAGGAGCAGGACGGGGAACCACGCATCCGTTTCGTCCCCGTCGAGCGTCCTGACCACACGGTTTCGGATAAAGTCAACCTGTCTGAGGCTCGACAGATTGCCGCCATTGTCCAAGAGGTGGCGAAACAGTACGGTGATGGCTTCGACCCTGAACATACGGTGGGTGTCATCGTTCCCTACCGTAATCAGATTGCTGCCATTCGCCAGTTGTTGCCGCCTGCGCTGTCATCCATCACCATTGATACCGTCGAGTGTTATCAAGGCAGCCAGCGCGATGTCATCGTCTATGGTTTCACCATACAGCGTACCTACCAACTCAAGTTCCTTACGGCCAATGTCTTCACCGACTTTGACGGAACACGTGTCGACCGCAAACTCAATGTGGCCCTCACGCGTGCCCGCCGTCAGTTGTACTTGGTGGGCAATCCGCGCCTCCTTTCCCTCGACCCCATCTTCCGCCAGTTGCTGACCGACACCGGCCAACCCTGCGGTTAGGGCATAGAGGTTTGGGAGTTTCTCATTTTCTTCCTGGGACCGCGGACGTCCGCGTCCGCATTATCTCAATTTCTCGTTTTCACAACATCCCATTTCAACATGACACAGACACAATCTTCTCCCCATCCGCTCATTTCGGTCATTCCGCTCTTAGCCCTCATTCTCTTGCTGGCCACTGTCATCATGCTTTTTGGCTCCGACTCCCTGGAAGGGGGCAGTCAGATTTCCCTCCTCATCGCCACGGGACTGTGCATCAGTATTTCCATGTCGCGCTATGGCCGTCGCTGGATGGATTTTGAGAATCAAATCAAGCAGACCATCGGCAGCGTGTCCATCACCATTGTCATCCTGCTCGTCGTGGGCATGCTGGCCGGTTCGTGGATGGTCAGCGGGGTAGTGCCCACCCTCATCTACTACGGCATGCAAATCATGTCTCCGCGTTTTTTCCTTGTCACTTCGTGCATTGTCTGTGCCCTGGTTTCGTTGCTTTCGGGCAGTTCCTGGACCACCATCGCCACCATCGGTGTGGCCCTCATCGGCATCGGTCGTGCCCTGGGCGTGAACGAGGCCTGGGTGGCTGGAGCCATCATTTCGGGTGCCTATTTCGGCGATAAGATGTCGCCACTGAGCGATACTACCATTTTGGCGTCTTCAGCCACGGGCACCGACCTTTTCACCCACATCCGTTACATGACCTACACCACCACGCCTGCCTTCTCCCTCACCCTCGTCATCTTTTTGTGTTCCGGCCTTTGGTTCGACAGTCAGACTGCAGTCAACGTCGGGGAATATACCGAGGGACTTTCCTCCACTTTCAACATCTCGCTGTGGTCACTCCTCATTCCCTTCGCCACAGGCATTCTCATTGCACGCAAGGTGCCGTCGCTCATCACGTTGTTTGCCTCCTCTGTCTTTGCCGGCATCTTCGCCCTCATCATGCAGCCACAAATCCTGCACGGCATTGGCGGTGCAGGAGAGGAACCGGAGAGCCTGGGCACATTGTTGCGTGGCCTGCTACTTATGTTCTATGGCCATACGGCTGTCGACACGGGAAATGCCACGCTGAACGAATTGGTTTCTACCAGTGGCATGAGTGGCATGCTCAACACCATCTGGCTCATCATTTGTGCCATGTGTTTTGGCGCATCCATGCTGGCTTCGGGCATGTTGCATAGTCTCACGTCGGCATTGCTGCACTTCGTTCAGGGACGCACACGACTTGTGTCCTCGACTGTGGGCACAGGTTTTTTCCTCAATCTCACCACGGGCGATCAGTTTATTTCTATCGTCCTCACTGCCGACATCTTCCGCGAGGCCTACAAGCAGCAAGGCTATGAACCGCGTCTGTTGAGTCGTACGACCGAGGATGCAGCCACGGTCACTTCGGTGCTCATTCCATGGAACACGTGTGGCATGACGCAGTCCACGGTCCTGGGCGTTTCTACGCTGGCCTACCTGCCCTATTGTTTCTTCAATCTGCTCACGCCTCTCGTCTCTGTCATTGTGGCAGCCACGGGATGGAAGATTCGTAAGAGAAGCACGAAGGGTGAAGCCTGATGGCTTCACCCTTCGTGCTTCTTGGCATCGTTGTTTCTTATTTCCACCCTTCGGATTTTTCCGCTGATGGTCTTGGGCAGTTCGTCGACGAACTCGATGACGCGTGGATATTTGTAGGGAGCGGTCTCGTGTTTCACGTGTTGCTGCAGTTCCTTCACCAGGTCGTCGCCGGCGCGGTCCTTCCACTCTTTTCCGAGCACGATGGTGGCCTTGACCACTTCGCCCCGAATGTCGTCGGGCACGCCGGTGATGGCGCATTCGACGACTGCCGGATGGGTCATCAGGGCACTTTCCACTTCGAACGGTCCGATGCGGTAGCCGCTCGACTTGATGACGTCGTCGCAGCGGCCCACGAACCAGTAGTAGCCGTCGCTGTCGTAGTAGGCCAGGTCGCCGGTGTGGTAGCGTCCGTCGTGCCATATTTCGCGGGTCAGTGCCTCGTTGCGGTAGTAGCAGCAGAACAGTCCGATTTGCTTTCTGAGGTCGGTGCGCACCACGATTTCGCCGATTTCGTCCACGCCTGCCGGTGTGCCGTCGGGTTTGACGAGTTCGATGTCGTACTGAGGGTTGGGCACGCCCATCGAGCCTGGTTTCGGCTTCATCCAGGGGAAGGTGCCCAGCGTCAGCGTTGTCTCGGTTTGTCCGAAGCCTTCCATCAGGTGGATGCCGGTGGCTTCGAGGAATTTCTGGTAGACGGCTCCGTTCAGGGCCTCGCCTGCCGTGGTGCAGTATTTGAGCGATGAGAGGTCGAAGTGCGAGAGGTCTTCGCGAATCATGAATCGGTAGATGGTGGGTGGTGCACAGAAACTCGTCACGTGGTACTGCTCCATCTTGTGCAGGATGTCGGCAGGTGTGAATTTCTCGTGGTCGTAGGCAAAGACAGCCGCGCCCACGATCCATTGTCCGTACAACTTGCCCCACACGGCCTTTCCCCATCCCGTGTCGGCCACCGTGAGGTGCAGGCTGTCGGGGTGCAGGTTGTGCCAAAAGGCTGCTGTCGACAAGTGTCCCAGTGCGTAGGTGTAATCGTGGATGACCATCTTGGGCTCTCCGCTCGTGCCGCTGGTGAAGTACATGATGCTGTAGTCCGATGCCTTGTTCAGGTGCTGTGGGCGGACGAACGGCTTGGCCTCTGCCACTCCCTTCTCGAAGTCTTCCCATCCGGCGGGCACGTCGGGGCCGATGCTGATGCGCCGCTGCAGGGTGGGGCAGTGGGGCGCGGCTCCGTCCACGTGTTCCAGTATGTCTTCGTCGCCACAGCAGACGATGGCCTTGATGCTGGCCATCTCACACCGGTAGACGATGTCTTTCGAGGTGAGCAGGAACGTGGCCGGAATGGCCACGGCCCCTATCTTGTGCAGGGCGATGATGCTGGTCCAGAACTGGTAGCGGCGCTTCAGTATGAGCATCACCATGTCGCCCTTGCCCAGTCCCAGGCTTTGGAAATAACTGGCCGCTCGGTCGCTTTCCCGTTTCATGTCGGCGAAACTGAAGCGGCGTTCCTCGCCCTGGTCGTTCGTCCAGAGCAGGGCCAGTTTGTCGGGGGCTTGCTCGGCCCACGCGTCCATCACGTCGTAGGCAAAATTGAATTCCTCGGGGATGATGAACTCCAGGTTCTGCCTGAAATCCTCCATCGAGGTAAAACAGGGTTGTTTCAGAAATCGTTCGAGCATATGATGTGTTGGTATATAATCTGTTTTTTTCTACTCTTTCCCTTGGGACCGCGGACGTCCTCGTCCGCATTATCAAAACTACATTGCACACTCTTGGCTTTTCGACCGAAAATGCGTTCCAAAATTACAGAAAAACCATCACTCTGCAAAAACAAAAAGTGTTAAATTTCAATAATTTACACACACTTTCCAAATTTGTGCAACAAAAGCACAAAAAAATTGCACACCCTTAATTTTGGTGTGCAATGCCCACTGTTCTTCCCGTAGGGAAATTTATGCAGAGCCATTATTTCAGTCCAGCCTTCAGACAGCGGATGATGGACGAGTTGAAGCCCGTATGGTCCAGTTCGTTCAGCCCCTTGATTGTGCGGCCTCCCGCCGTCGTCACACGGTCGATGGCCTCCTCGGGGTGCTCGCCCGTGGCGTGCAGCAAACTCACGGCCCCCTGCGTCGTCTGCAGCGCAATGCGCAGCGCCTCCTTCGGCTTGAACCCCATCTCCACACCGGCAGCCGTCTGTGCACGCAGGTAGCGCATGACATAGGCAATGCCGCAGCCGGCCATCACCAGGCCCGCCGGCATCAGGTGCTCGGCACACACCAGCACGTCGCCCAGCAACTTGAACAAGTCGCGCAGCACCTCCACATGTTGCTCCGGCGTGTGCTCCGTGCGGGCAATGAACGTCATGCTCTCCCCAAACTCGGCAGCGATGTTGGGCATGCAGTAGATAACGTTCTTCCGGTCCGTGCCGCCCGCCGCCACCGAACAGATGATCTGCCGGCTCGTGTCCACGTGCGACATAATCTCCGAGAGCACCGTCACCACAATCTCCGGCTCCACCGCCAGGACAATCACGTCGGCCCCCTGCACCGCCGTCACGTTGTCCAGCATCGGATGGATGTTCTCCTCGCCCTTGAACTTCTCCAGCGTGCGTTGCGTCCTTGCCGTCACCGTCACTTCCTGTCCCTTGCGGCTCCAGCCGCGGGCCAGAGCGCCGCCAATGTTGCCTGCGCCAATGATACTGATTTTCATGTTCTCGACTGTTTACTCGCGGCAAAGGTACAGAATAAACTTTGAAATATCACGTCCGTCCACCGTTTTTTCCTCCCTCCCTCTCCCTTTTTGTACGCCTTAACACAAATCCGGCTTACTCCCGACACAAAAAGTACGACCCCTTAACACAGACAATATACCCCCTTTCACCTGACAATATAACCCCTTAACACAGACAATATACCCCCTTAACACGGACAATATAACCTCTTAACACAAAATAAAATTCAACTTAACTTCCGTTGACAAAACGAACCTTCATTTTCCTAAAAACGAACCTTCGTTTTTGAACTTTTGAACCTTCGTTTTCAAAAAAACGAACTTTCGTTTTCACAAAAACGAACCTTCGTTTTATCAGAAATGAACCTTCGTTTTCTCAGAAATGAACCTTCGTTTTTGATGAAACGAACCTTCGTTTTCGGATTTTGTGTTAAGACAAAATAAATTTTCACTGTGGACGCGTTGAAATTCCGGTGCAGACGGGTCGGGACACCGCTATCATGGGACGCATCCATAATTGTGTCCACTTTCTAAAGTGAACTCAATACATAATATTAAACTAACGCGCGTGCGCGTTGCTTTATTCATAGTCTACTCGCAACATTAATATGTTACTCGCATCTTGGTGACGCTGGTGCCCCCAAATAGTGTGGCTGCACCCGGCTTCATCTCCTGGGAGCGCGGA
>FLNU01000572.1_pt1 | contig 21757 bp, 13 predicted proteins | sample 1140361 | NCBI WGS metagenome assembly FLNU01 (sample SAMEA3878206, study PRJEB12797) | bioreactor metagenome | biome: Moose rumen | place: Sweden | collected 2011-10 | reverse complement strand
CCTACGCCTTCGTGAAGAACGGTTCTGAGACCAACGACGCTGTTGTCCTCAAGGTTACCCTTACCTACGGAGACCCGACAAGCATCAACGGCATCGCCCGCGACCTTGACAATGCTACCATCTACGACCTCGTTGGCCGAAAGGTGAACAATGTCGTGAAGGGTAACATCTACATCGTGAACGGCAAGAAAGTGCTGGTTAAGTGAGAGCAGAGTCAAGTTTACTTGAACTCAGCCGAACGGGAAGCACTTCGACGCAGTCAATGTGCTGGTTAAGTGAGAGCAGAGTCAAGTTTACTTGAACTCAGCCGAACGGGAAGCACTTCGACGCAGTCAATGTGCTGGTTAAGTGAGAGCAGAGTCAAGTTTACTTGAACTCAGCCGAACGGGAAGCACTTCGACGCAGTCAATGTGCTGGTTAAGTGAGAGCAGAGTCAAGTTTACTTGAAATCTGCCGAACGGGAAGCACTTCGACGCAGTCAATGTGCTGGTAAAATAATTGACATCCGCCTTGCAGGGACGGGTTGACGCCCGTCCCTGCAAGCAACCGAATCAAAAAAAGGCAGGCAATCCGCTGTGGATTGCCTGCCTTTTTTATTCGCTATTTTTTTCGTAACTTTGCAAACAGATAGAAATTTACAACATAAAATTACATTATCATTGAATTTATCCACTAACATGAAGAATTATTTCCTTTCATCCTTGCTGCTGTTGCTGTCCCTTTGCACATGGGGACAGGACGGACAGGAACAGACTTGGTGGGGACTTTGGAACCACAAGCAAGGGCTGGCACCGGTTGGGGAGATGAGTGCCGGTACCCACAACCTGGCCATCCGTATCTTTTCCGTCAACAGTCCGTTGTTAGTTGACTGCCAGGTACACGGCATACGCTTTTACATCGATGACAAGACGGCGGTAAAGTCTGCCAAGGCATGGATTTCCACCACCCAGTTTGCGTGGAGGAACAGCAGCGATGTACCAAACATTTTGCTGAAGGAGATTTCTGTCGAAGAGTTGCAGGACCTGCAGCACGACGGCCAACCCACGACCGTGCTTTTCGACCAGCCGTACCTGCTTTTGCCCTCCACCAATCGCTATGCCAACGCCTATGTAGGTTTCACGCTGGAACTGACGGACGAGGCTCCTTGCTCGATGATGACGGCAGGCAAACTCACGCCCGCCACTAATTCCAACTTCTACGACTGGACCAACGTGACGTCCGACTATGGCCCTTTGGCCTTGCAGGTGTTGGTGAGCGGTGAGAGCCTCAAGCCAAACAGCATGACTCCCGAAGGCATTGCAGAGGACATCAGTTTTGCTGATAGAAGCACACCCGTCAGCATCAGTTTCATCAACGAGGGAACGGCTCCTGTCCACTATTTTGACTATTCACTGAGTGCGGGCGGAAAGATTCTCACCGAAAAGCGCTACACGCTGGACGAACCACTGACCGAACTTGGTGCCAGCGTCAGTTTTCCTTGCGAAGTGCCCATGCCTGCAGAGCCGGCCATCTATGACATCCAACTGACCGTAAACAGTGTCAACGGCGAGCCAAACACGTCTGCCCATCCCTCCGTCTCCCACTCCATGGTACTGCTGCAGCAGGCTGGTATCCGCCGCTGCGTGATGGAAGAATTTACCGGCACCTGGTGCGGCAACTGTCCGCGTGGCATAGTGGGCATGGAATTGTTGGAGAAAGAGTTTGGAGACCGTTTCATCGGCATTGCCATCCATCATGACGACCCCATGACTGTGAAAAAGTATGACTTGAGCCAGTTTGTCCGCAGTTCCGTCAGCAAGATGAAAGGCTACCCCTCTTCCAACATCGACCGTGTGATGCCGGGCGACCCCTATTCCGGCAGCACCAATGAGTACCATTTCCGCGCCAACGACGACATCCGCAAACAACTGGCCAAGACCACTGTGGCCGACGTAGCGGTCCAAACGACCTGGAACGACCCTGAGCGCACCAACCTGCGCTTCGACGTGGCCACCACGTTTTGGTATACGGAAGAGCAGACGTCCACACCACCACCCTACCGCCTCATCCTCGTGCTGACGGCTGATGGTCTGTCCGGTGCCACGAAGGAGTGGGCACAGTGCAACTACTACTCAGCCCGGTATGAAGAGCGTACAGGCCAGCCGCGTCCCTACAAGGATGACGACCTTGCCTTCTGGAAGGCGCAGGACGAATGGGTCTACACCACCTACAACCACGTAGCCGTGGATATTGCCGGCGAGGACGGAGGCATCGAGAACAGCATCCGCACACCTTTCTATGCGGGTGTGCCCATACATTTCATCTACAGCATGGATGTCTCCGACGACAACTTCATTCAGGATAAAGACTGTCTGAACGCCATCGCCATGCTGTTGGACACACGCAGCGGCGAAGTCATCAATGCAGCCAAGTCGCGGGTCGTCCCCAATGATGCCACGGACATAGGACAGATGGGGGCAGACCGTAGCGACGGCTCAGCCGAACAAGTCTTCACGCTCGACGGAAGACGTGTTCAGCAACCGGCCAACGGCCTTTTCATTGTCCGCCGGAAGGACGGAACTACTCAGAAGGTTTTTCGAAAATAGCCTGGTAGCAAACATCTGCGGCACCTGCATTTGAAGAAATGTAGGTGCCTGCTTTTTTTCCAGCCTCGGCCAGGAAAGACGAATCGGCCAGGAAGCGGTCCATGATGGCTGCGAAGGTTTCGTTGTCCGTATATTCGAACGATGCTCCCTGCCGCATCAGTTCCTGTGCCTCCTGGAACTTTTGGTTGTTGGGACCGAACAGTACGGGCACTCCGTAGACGGCAGCCTCAGGCACATTGTGGATGCCGGCTCCGAAGCCGCCACCCACGAGGGCAACCGTGGCATAGCGATAGATGGAAGAAAGTTTGCCGAAGCAGTCGACAATCAGCACGTCGGCCTCACCTCCCAGGCGGAGCGAGGGTGCATGGGCTGCGTCCATGCTTGAGTAGCGCACGTGGCTGAAGCCGTTGTCGTCCAGCAGTTTCTCGATGTTGCGCAGGTGGCTCTCACCAATGACGTGGGGGGCGATGATGAGTTTCCAGTCGCGGTGACTGGAGAAGTAGGGAATGTAGATTTGCTCGTCGGGTTCCCAACTGCTGCCGGCCACAAACGTGCGATGGTCGTGGCAGAACTGCTGCACGAGCGGCAGGTCGGCACTGGCGTTGCATATGTCAAGCACGCGGTCGAATCGGGTGTCGCCCGTCACGGTGACGCAGTCGATGCCGTTGCTGGCCAGCAGAGCCTTCGACTGCTCGTTCTGCACAAAGAAGTGGTCGAACTGATAGAGCGAGCGCAAGAGATGGCGCCCCAACGGGGTGAAGAAGTACTGTGTCGGGCGGAAGATGCTGCTCACGCTGTACAGTTTCACGCCGCGGCGGTGGGCTTTCGACAGGTATTTGTACCAGAACTCATACTTGATGAAGACACCTATCTCGGGATGGGCCATCTTCAGGAACAGCCGCACGTTCAGGTTCACGTCGAACGGCAGGTAGCAGACCACGTCGGCTCCCTCGTAGTTCTTTCTCACTTCATATCCGGAGGGAGAAAAGAAAGTCAGCAGAATCTTATATTCGGGATGGTGCTTGCGCACACGCTCCATGATGGGTCGGCCCTGCTCAAACTCGCCAAGCGACGCACAGTGAAACCACACCACGCGGTCGTCCTTGCCAATACCTTGTTTCAGTTTGCCGAAAGTCTTGCGCTGGCCCTCAATCATCAGCCTCACCTTCGGACTGAAGAACGATACCAACCAGACTGCAAACGCATAGAAGGAAATCAGTAAATTATACATCTGTCAATCAGTGGGAACGGGAGTGCCCGCTCCCAACCTGTTGTTATCAATCAAACTTACCGCTCAGCCTAAAGTCCTGATGGCATATTCCATGCGGCGAAGCGTCTCGTCCTTGCCCAGGAAGGCAGCCAGTTCGTACATGTCGGGGCCTTGGCCCTCACCCACCAGGCAGATGCGCCACGCGTTCCAAGGACGTGCACCCGTTGCCTCGGCCCAGGCGTCCACCAGTTCACGCTGGCCTTCCACCGTGAACTCCTCCGGCTCCAGTGCAGAGAGCACGCCCACGAGTTGTTCCATCTCCCGAGCCGTACCCTCCTTCCAGTTCTTGCGCACGAATCTGTCCTCGCGGTCGAACGACTCCGGAGCCACGAAGAAGAAGCGGCACAGCGGCCACAGGTCGCTCACGAAACTCACGTTGCGCTTCTTCTTGCCAGCGTCGCCGTCAACATATTCCACCACCTTCTGTTTCATCATCGCCACCACCTGCGCCTCGCGCTCGGGCGTCGACTCGATGCCCTCGCTGCGCAAAATGCGGTCAAACTCCGGCACCCACGCCTCGGCAGGCCGCTGCAGCAGGTACTGGTGATTGAACCAAGCCGCCTTGATGTAGTCGAAACGCGCCCCACTCTTCGAACACTTGCCCAGGTCGAACAAACCCACCATCTCGTCCAGGCTCATCAGTTCCTGGTCCGTACCCGGATTCCATCCCAACAGCGCCAGGAAGTTGACCACTGCCTCGGGCAGGTAGCCCTTTTCCCTGTATCCCGGACTCACGGCACCCGTCACGGGGTCCTTCCACTCCAGCGGAAACACGGGGAAACCCAGTTTGTCACCGTCGCGCTTCGACAACTTCCCGTTGCCCACAGGCTTCAGCAACAGCGGCAGGTGGGCAAAGCGCGGCATCGTGTCCTGCCATCCGAAAGCCTCGTACAGCAGCACATGCAGCGGAGCACTCGGCAGCCACTCCTCGCCACGTATCACGTGGGAAATCTCCATCAGGTGGTCGTCCACAATGTTGGCCAAGTGATAGGTCGGCAGTCCGTCCGCACTCTTGAACAGCACCTTGTCGTCCAGAATGCCCGAGTTGATGCTCACGTCGCCGCGAATCAAGTCGTCAACGTGCACGTCGCGGCCCGGCTCAATCTTGAACCGCACCACATACTGCACACCATCCCCCAGCAGTCTCTCCACCTCCTCGGCAGGCAGACTCAGCGAGTTGCGCATCTCCATGCGCGTGCGGGCGTCATATTGGAAGTTCTCCACCTGCCCACGCTTCGCCTCCAGTTCCTCCGGCGTGTCAAAGGCCAAGTAAGCCTTCCCTGCGTCCAGCAACTCCTTTACATACTTCTTGTATATCTCCCTGCGTTCACTCTGCCTGTACGGGCCATGCTCGCCGCCGAAACCAACACCCTCGTCAAACCGGATGCCCAGCCAGCAGAACGACTCGATGATATATTCCTCAGCACCAGGCACAAAGCGACTGCTGTCCGTATCCTCGATGCGGAACACCAAGTCGCCCCCATGCTGTCGTGCAAACAAATAATTATACAAAGCCGTACGGACACCGCCGATGTGCAGCGGGCCCGTAGGACTGGGCGCGAAACGCACCCTCACACGTCTTTCCGTCATGTCAGTTCTGAATTTCAGTTTCTGTTTTACCCTGCAAAGTTAACGCTTTTTGCGTGAAAGGGCAAAGGAATCACACGAAAACAACATACCCCCACCCCATCGCACACCCCCCACCGCTACCCCCCCACGACCAACGTCCACACACGACACGACAAATGCCAACACACGACACGACCCATCCCCAAACACAACACAACCCATCCCCACACACGACACAACTCGACCCCTCTTCTTTTTCCATACTTCTTCACTCTCGCCCCAGCGCAACTTAACACAAATTCCGACGCAACTTAACACAAAATATATTTCAGGTTAACTTTTCTTTTCAAAACGAAGGTTCGTTTTTGAAAAAACGAAGGTTCATTTCAATAAAAACGAAGGTTCATTTCAGTAAAAACGAAGGTTCGTTTTTGAGAAAACGAAGGTTCGAAGTTAGTAAAACGAAGGTTCGTTTTTGTGAAACGAAGGTTCATTTTCGGGAAAACGAAGGTTCGTTTTGAAAAGAAAAGTTAACCTGAAATATATTTTGTGTTAAGTTGCGTCAGGATTTGTGTTAAGTTGCGTCGGAATTTGTGTTAAGTTGCACGGGATTTGTGTTAAGTTGCGCCGGGATAGAGGTTAAGTTGCGCCGGAATTTGTGTTTAGTTGGACGGAAAGGGGTCTGTTGACGGGTGGAAACAGGGCAGGAGGGGTGGACAAAAAGGGGCGAAAAGGGAGTAAGACTGCCGTTTTGTCGGATGTTTTGCCAAATTGACAGGTGTTATTAGGCGTTTACCTCTGGAAAAGGAGTTGGCACGAGGTTTGCAACTGTGGAGGTTGAAGCGCTGAGCGTGGAGCGATTATATCATTGCTCGTAGAGACGCGGGCGTGCCCCGTCTCAGAAGCGTTCAGGAGCGTGGGGGTTGAAGTGTGGAGCGTGGAGAGTGAAGCAACTTATTTTTAACCACTTTAATTGATAGGAGATTTAGACTATGTTACCAATGATGAGAACCAATGCTTGGCTTCCAAGCGTATTCAACGACCTTTTTGACACAGATTTCATGCCAAAGACGAAGGCCACGGCTCCGGCCATCAACGTGATTGAGAGCAAGAAGGAGTACAAGGTGGAACTGGCTGCCCCAGGTGCCAAGAAGGAGGACTTCGATGTCCAGATTAACGAAGAGGGCAACCTTCACATCAAACTGGAGACGAAGACCGACCACAAGGACGAGGACAAGGAGGCCCACTACCTGCGCCGCGAGTTCAGTTACACGAAGTTTGAGCAGACGCTGATTCTGCCCGACGACGTGGAGAAGGAGAAAATCAGTGCACGCGTGGAGCACGGTGTCTTGACCGTCGACCTGCCGAAGTTGGCTTCGAAGGCCGAGGTGAAACTGGGCCGCAAGGTTGAGATTGCATAAGGCATCCGTCATCGACAGAGATGGATATCATATTGAGCCGGGAGGGTGAGGCTGCTGCTTCACCTTCCCGGTTTTCCATCGCTCTGTTTATTCCACAAATGAGAAAGCCTGGCCGACAAGTTGTCCGGCCAGGCTTTCTCATTGGAGCCCAAGTGTGACTCAGGTATTGTTGGTCAAATTTTGCGGAGTGCCTGCCGCAGGTCGTCGAGGATGTCTTCCACGTCTTCGATGCCGACGGAGAGGCGGATGAGGTCGGGAGCCACGCCAGCCTGACGCAGTTGCTCGTCGGACAGTTGTCGGTGTGTGTGGCTGGCCGGGTGTAGCACGCAGGTGCGTGCATCGGCCACGTGGGTCACGATGGCTGCGAGGCGCAGTGAGTCCATGAAGCGAATGGCGGTGTCGCGGTCGCCCTTGAGTCCGAAGGCCAGTACGCCGCAACTGCCGTTGGGCAGGTATTTGGCGGCCAGTGCGTGGTCGGCGTCGTCGGCCAGGCCGCTGTAGTTGACCCAGGCCACGCGTTCGTCGGCCTGCAGGAATTCAGCCACGCGCTGTGCGTTTTCACAATGCCGCTGCATGCGCAGGTGAAGGGTCTCGAGCCCGATGTTGAGTAGGAAGGAATTGTGGGGCGAAGGTATGCTGCCGAGGTCGCGCATGAGTTGTGCGACGAGTTTGGTCATGTAGGCCATCTTGCCGAAGGCTTTGGTGTAGGTCAGTCCGTGGTAGGAGTCGTCGGGCGTGCAGAGTCCGGGGAACTTGCCGGCCTGTGCCTCCCAGTCGAAGTTGCCGCTGTCGACGATGCAGCCGCCCACCTGTGTGGCGTGGCCGTCCATGTATTTTGTGGTCGAGTGGGTCACAATGTCTGCTCCCCACTCGAAGGGCCGGCAGTTGACGGGCGTGGGGAAGGTGTTGTCGACAATCAGCGGCACACCCCGCCGGTGGGCGATGCGTGCGAACTTCTCGATGTCGAGCACGTGGCAGCCGGGATTGCTGATGGTTTCGCCGAAGAGTGCCTTCGTGTTGGGTCGGAAGGCCTGCTCGATTTCCTCCTCCGAGGCGTCCTGGTTGACGAAGGTACAGTCGATGCCGAGTTTCTTCAGGGTGACACCGAAGAGGTTGTAGGTGCCGCCGTAAATTTCGTTCGAGGTCACGATGTGGTCGCCTGCCTCGCAGATGTTAAAGACGGCATAGAAGTTGGCCGCCTGTCCGCTGCTGGTCAGCATGGCTCCCACGCCACCCTCGAGTGCGGCGATTTTACGGGCCACGGCGTCATTGGTGGGATTTTGCAGACGGGTGTAGAAGTATCCCTCCTTCTTCAGGTCGAAGAGGTCGGCCATTTCTTCCGTGTCGTCGTACTTGAATGTCGTGCTCTGCACGATGGGCAGCACACGCGGGTCTCCGTTCTTGGGCGTCCACCCTGCCTGCACGCAGAGGGTCCCGGGTCTGAATTTCTTGTCCATTTTCTTCTGATTGATAGGTGTTAATAGGTGTAGTTGCAGACAAAGTTACGTTTTTTTCTTGCAGATGTCGCTCAAAAACAAGAAATTTGTAGTATGGAAAAGCGTTTATCTACCTATTTCTCCTGTCTCCTGCTGGCACTGGCACTCACCCTCCCGCGTGCACAGGCCCAGCCGACCGACAGCCTGGCCACCGCTGCGCGTCCACGCGTGGCTGTGGTGTTGAGTGGAGGCGGTGCCAAGGGCATGGCCCACATCGGTGCACTGAAAGTGATTGAGGAGGCCGGCATCCCCATCGACATCGTGACGGGCACGAGCATGGGCAGCATCATCGGAGGTCTGTATGCCATCGGCTACGACTCCCGCCGGCTCGACTCGCTGGTGCGGGTGCAAGACTGGTCGTTCGTGCTGAGCGACCGCGAAGACATGCGCCAGCGCAGCCTGTCGGAACGCAAGCAACAAAACACCTACCTGGTCAGACGGCCTTTCAACTTTTCCAAGGACAAACGCATCAACTCTGAAGGCGGGTTCATTGCCGGCAAGAACTTGGCCAACCTCTTCGACCAACTCACGGCCCATTACCCCGACTCCATCGACTTCAGCCAACTGCCCATTCCCTTTGCCTGCGTCGCCACCAACATCGTCGACAACACCGAGTACTACTTCCACAGTGGGCGGCTGGCACAGGCCATGCGCGCATCGATGGCCATTCCTGCCGTATTTTCACCCGTGCGCAAAGACGGCATGGTACTGGTGGACGGAGGACTGCGCAACAACTTCCCTGTCGACATCGCCCGCGAAATGGGTGCCTCGGTCGTCATCGGCGTCAGCGTCCAGGCCGACGACCACACAGCCGACGACCTGACTTCGACCATGAGCATCCTCGGACAGATTATCGACATCAACTGTAAGAACAAGTTTGAAGACAACTGGGCCATGACCGACGTGCCCATCCACGTCGACACGCACGGCTATACGGCTGCCAGTTTCACGGCCAACGCCATCGACACCCTGATTCGACGCGGTGAAGAAGCCACCCGAAAGCAATGGACCAGGCTTATGGAACTGAAAGAACGTATCGGACTCACACCCGACTTCCAGCCAGACAGAGTCGCCCGAAACCCACTGCCCGCCATCAGCGACGAAGCCGAGAAAAACCATTTGACAGGAAAAGCCTCCGACGTCACAGCCAGCGTGGGAATCCGATTCGACAACGAGGAAGCCACATCCATGCAAATCGGCCTCGCATCGCCCCTTCTGAAAGGACACGACACCGACTTCACCCTGCGCCTGGGCAAGCGCATCATGGCAAAACTGCAACTCACACAACTTACCACCAACACACTGCATCTGGCACTGGCCTACACCTTCCGACACAACGACATCGACATCTACCACAAAGGCAGCAAGGGATACGGCATCACCTACAACCAAAGTACAGCCGCACTCTCACTCATCGATTTCAACGTGCGCAACTTCAACGTCAACATCAGCAGCACGTGGGACTACTTCCACTACAACGACCTGCTCATGGCCGAGTCGACCAGCGGAAAGTGGGGAACGCCTAAGAACAACCGCTACTTCAGTTACCTTATCAAGGTGAAATACAACAGCGAAAACGACTGGTACTTCCCCAAACGCGGAGCCAAGTTCTATGCACACTATGCCTACCGCACCGACAATTTCGCCCAACTCAACGACAAGCCCGGACTGAGCGACATCAGTGCCTCCTGGCGAATCTCCTTCCCCCTCTCACCACACTTCACCCTCCAGCCCATGCTCTATGCACGCACCCTCCTGGGCAGCACCACCCCCTTCGGTTACGCCAACTTCGCAGGAGGCGACCAATTCAGCCACTACGTCGAACAGCAGTTGCCGCTCACGGGTGTCGGACACATCGAACTGCTGGAGAACCAACTGGCAGGAGCACAGATGAAGGCACAACTGTGTGTCGGACAGAACAACTACTTCATGCTGCGGACGGCAGCAGTACAGCACAGCCAGAAACTTGGCAAACTGCCCAGCGACAAACCCATCCTCGGCATCCAGGCTTCCTACGCCTACAACACCCTCTTCGGACCACTCGGAGCCTCACTGGGCTACTCCAACTACACCAGCAAACCCTACTTCTTCATCAACCTAGGCTACATGTTCTGAAAAAGAAGTTAAGGAGTTAAAGAAGTTAAGACAATAGACCCTTGACCCTTGACACAACCTGGGAGCGCGGTCCCAGTCCGCGGTCCCAGGGCAATGGGAAATTTCAATTTTCAATTTTCAATCATGGTACTCAACTACATCTGGATTGCTTTCTTCATCCTGGCTGCCCTCTGCGCCATCGTACAGGCCTGCTTCATGGGCAACACCGCCGTTTTCAACGACATCATCACGGCCACCTTCGACAACTCAAAGACAGCCTTCGAAATCAGCATCGGACTGACCGGTGCCCTCTCCCTCTGGCTCGGCATCATGAAAATTGGCGAACGCGGAGGCGTAGTCAACGCACTCTCACGCCTGCTCAGCCCTGTCTTCAGCCGCCTCTTCCCCGACATACCAAAGGGAGACCCCGCCACTGGCAGCATTTTCATGAACATTGCAGCCAACATGCTGGGACTCGACAACGCAGCCACCCCACTCGGCCTCAAAGCCATGGAACGCCTGCAGCAACTGAACGTGGCACGCGACGCGTCCAAGGCCACCGTTGCCTCCAATCCCATGATCATGTTCCTGGTGCTCAACACCTCCGGACTGACCATCATACCCGTCAGCATCCTTGTCTACAGAGCCCAGATGGGAGCAGCCAACCCCACCGACATCTTCATTCCCATCCTGCTGGCTACGTTCATCTCCACCCTCGTAGGCATCATCGTGTGCAGCCTCTACCAGCGCATCAATCTGCTGCAACCCGTCCTGCTGGCCACCCTGGGCGGTATGTGCCTCCTCGTTGCCACCATCGTGTGGGCATTCAGTCAGATGGACAAAGAGACCATGGACACAGTGTCGAGCCTGACAGCCAACGTGATACTCTTTGGAATCATCATCCTCTTCATCGTGGCCGGCCTGCGTAAGAAAATTAACGTCTACGACGCCTTCATCGAGGGAGCCAAGGACGGATTCACCACAGCCGTACGCGTCATTCCCTACCTCGTAGCCATCCTCGTGGCCATCGGCGTGTTCCGTGCAGCCGGCGGCATGGACCTGCTGATGCAGGGCACTGGCTGGCTCGTGACTCTCCTTGGCGGCAACACCGACTTCGTCAATGCCTTGCCCACCGCCCTCATGAAGCCCCTCAGCGGCAGCGGCGCACGCGGCATGATGGTCGACACGATGACCACCTACGGTGCCGACAGTTTCGCCGGCCGTCTGAGTTGCATCTTCCAGGGTTCTACCGACACCACCTTTTACATTCTCGCCGTCTACTTTGGCAGCGTCGGCATCAAGGATACCCGCCACGCCGTGCAGTGCGGCCTGCTGGCCGACCTCGCCGGCATCATTGCCGCCATCTTCATCGCCTACCTTTTCTTTGGGTAAGCCCCATACTCTTGGCTCGTTGATAGGGAAAAAGAAACTTCATACTTCTAATCCTGTCTTTGTATCTATTCACATCATAAAAAAACAGTACTGTCATGAAACAATTTACGAACCTCTACCCTGTCAGCAAAACCTTGCGTTTTGAATTACAGCCAATAGGGAAAACAAAAGAAAACATCGAAAAAGGAGGTTTTCTGCAACAAGATGAAGAACGTGCAGAGAACTATAAGATTGTCAAAGGTTACATTGACGAATATCATAAGCAATACATCAAAGACCGTTTATGGAACTTTAAATTACCTCTGACCGACGAGGGGCACCATGATTCACTCTCAGAATACCAAACCCTTTACGATTTACCCAAACGTGACGCCAAACAAGAAATGGCTTTCACAGAAGTGAAAGACAATCTCCGGGTAGCCATTGTCAAGCGCCTGACAGAAAAAGGATCTGCTTTTAGTCGTATTGATAAAAAAGAACTTATTCGAGAGGATTTAATAAATTTTCTTGAAGACGAAGCAGAGAAAGATATTGTCCGTCAATTTGCTGATTTCACTTCATATTTCACTGGATTTCACACTAATCGTAAGAACATGTATTCTGCCGAAGAGAAATCAACGGCTATTGCTTATCGGCTCATTCATCAGAACCTCCCCAAGTTCATGGATAACATGAAAGCGTTTGCCAAAATAGCAGAGTCCTCTGTTTCAGAACATTTTGCTGACATTTATGCTGATTGGGAAGAATACCTCAACGTTGATAACCTCTTCGATGTTTTTCACCTTGATTATTTTTCTGAGACCCTCACACAAGAACACATTGAGGTGTATAACTATATCATCGGCAAAAGGATTCTTGATGATGGCACAGAAATCAAAGGCATCAACGAATATGTCAATCTGTACAATCAACAACAGAAAGACAAGAAACTACGATTGCCACTCCTCGTACCTCTTTACAAGCAAATATTGAGCGACCGCGAAAAATTATCATGGCTATCAGAGGAGTTTGATTCTGATGAAAAAATGCAACAAGCCATCAAAGAGACTTACGAACACTTGCATGACATTCTGATGGGAGAAGAAAACGAATCCCTCTGTTCGTTACTCGCCCATCTATCCGATTTTGAACTATCCCAAATCAATATCACAAATGATATCTGTATTACAGACATTTCACAACAGTTGTTCGGGAAATACGACATCTTAACCAATGGCATAAAAGATGCCCTCAGAGCCATCACTCCCCAAAAAAGAAACGAGACTGTTGAAGTTTTTGAAGAGAGAATAAACAAACTATTCAAACTACACAAGAGTTTTTCCATAGCAGAACTGGACAGATTACCACACCCGGAAGTGGCAGATGGTCAGCCAAAGAGTGTTAAAGAATACTTCATGACACTTGGTGCAGTCAACACCGAAGCCCTGCAAAAAACAGACCTTTTTGCTCAGTTAGAGAACACATACACAGATGCGCTACCTGTTCTCAACATGACTCATACAGACAATAATCTTTCACAAAACAAACAGGCTGTTGCCAAAATTAAAAGAATGTTGGATGTTCTTAAAGACATTCAGCATTTCGTAAAACCTCTTTTGGGCAGTGGGGAAGAAAATGAAAAAGATGAAAACTTCTATGGTTTGTTCCAAAGTATATGGGACGAATTGGATTCTATAACTCCTTTGTATAACAAAGTGAGGAACTGGCTCACCCGTAAACCTTATAGCATTGAAAAAATCAAATTGAATTTTAACAATTCCCAGTTACTGGGAGGATGGGATGTAAACAAAGAGCCTGATTGTACTGGAATTCTTCTTCGTAAAGACGAATTCTACTATTTAGGCATTATGAATAAAAAGACTAACCACATCTTCGAATCTGCATTTACGCCCTCGGATGGAGAATGTTACGACAAGATTGACTACAAGTTGCTACCTGGGCCAAACAAGATGCTTCCAAAAGTGTTCTTCTCTAAATCTCGAATCGCCGAGTTTGCACCTTCAGATGCCATAATAGAAAAATACAAATCTGGGACTCATAAAAAGGGACCTATCTTCGATATAAAAGACTGTCATAACCTAATAGACTTCTTCAAGCAATCTATTGATAAGCATGAGGACTGGAGAAAGTTCCATTTTCATTTTTCAGACACTGAATCTTACGATGATATCAGCGGTTTCTATCGTGAAGTAGAGCAACAAGGATATATGCTATCATCACATAAAGTCTCTGCGGAATACGTCCATCGGATGGTGGATGAAGGCAAACTATATCTTTTCCGCATATGGAACAAAGACTTCTCAAAACACAGTAAAGGAACCCCTAATTTACACACCCTTTATTGGAAGATGCTTTTCGACGAAAGCAATCTCTCGGATGTTGTCTATAAATTGAATGGTCAAGCAGAAATGTTCTTTCGAAAAGCCAGCATAAAGAATGAGAACAGAATCATCCATTTGGCAAATCGTGCCATTGAAAACAAAAATGCACTGAACAATAATCAGACAAGCACGTTCAACTACGACATCATCAAAGACAGAAGATATACGGTTGACAAATTCCTGTTCCACGTACCCATCACCATCAATTTCAAAGCCACAGGCCAAACGAACATCAATCCGCTTGTGCTTGAAACAATTCGTAGAGGTGATTTCGAACATATCATAGGCATTGACCGCGGCGAAAGGCATTTACTCTATCTTTCACTGATTGACCTCCAAGGGAGAATCATTAAGCAAATGACCCTTAACGAGATTGTAAATGAATATGCAGGCAGGCAACATAAGACAAACTATCATGATCTTTTGGCCAATCGTGAAGGAGAGCGAACAGATGCCCGCCGCAGTTGGGAAACCATTGAAAACATCAAAGAGTTGAAAGAGGGTTATCTTAGCCAAGTTGTTCACATTATCTCGAAAATGATGGTTGAGTACAAAGCCATTGTCGTCCTTGAAGACCTAAATAAAGGTTTCATGCGTGGACGACAGAAAATCGAGAGACAGGTGTATGAAAAATTCGAGAAGATGTTGATTGAGAAACTAAACTGCTACATTGACAAACAAGCCCAGCCAACAACCGTGGGAGGATTGTTGCATGCCCTCCAACTCACCAACAAATTTGAGAGTTTTGCACGAATGGGAAAACAAAGTGGATGCCTTTTCTATATTCCTGCATGGAACACCAGTAAGATTGACCCAGTCACGGGATTTGTCAATCTGCTTGACACACATTACGAGAGCATGAAGGCTGCAAAAAGTTTCTTCTCGAAATTTGAGCGCATTAGTTATAATAAAGATAAAGATTGGTTTGAGTTCACTTTCGACTACAATGACTTCAACAAAAAAGCAGAAGGGACTCGTACAAATTGGACTCTTTGTACCTATGGAACACGTATCCGTAATTTCCGCAACCCACAAAAGAACAATCACTGGGATGACGAAGAAATAACACTTACACATTTGTTCAAAGAGTGCTTCAATCGCTATGGATTGGATTACCGAGGAAACCTTAAAGATGCAATTCAACAGCCTACCGAAGCCAAATTCTATAAAGAAATGATGGGGCTTATGAAGTTATTATTGCAAATGCGTAACAGTAAGACTAATTCTGAAATAGACTACATGCTCTCCCCTGTCAAAGATAGTAACGGGAAATTCTTTGATAGCCGACAAGGTATCGAATGCCTCCCCAATAATGCAGATGCCAATGGTGCATATAACATAGCCAGGAAAGGGCTTCTTCTTATAAAACGGATTCAAAACACCCCTTCAAACGAAAGTCTTTCACTTACTATCACCAACAAGGAGTGGCTGCAATTTGCACAAACTAAACCCTACAAATAACTGACTGATGGAAGAGGATTACATTCCTATTTCTTCCCTCAATGATTTCATCTTTTGTCCGTATTCCATATACCTCCACAATGTATATGAGAATACGGACGAGAGTCTTTATCATGCAACGCCACAAACTCAGGGAAGGATTGCCCATGCGACCGTTGACAATAAAAGGAACTCTACGCATAAAGATGTACTTGAAGCACTGCCCGTGTGTTCAAATCGTTATGGCCTTATTGGGAAAATCGATATTTATAAAGTAAATGAAAAATATCTGATCGAACGAAAATACCAACTCAAACAAATCTATCAAGGGCAAATCTACCAACTATGGGCTCAGATGTTTTGCCTTCAAGAAATGGGATATGATGTTGAGCGATTAGCGTTCTATGAGATTTCCACCAAAAGAACCATTCACATGAATCTTCCTTCACCTGAAGACATCGAACGCTTTGAATCATTCCTTTTTTCCTTTCGAAAATACGACCCCAGTCGTTCTTTTTCACCCAACAACAACAAATGCAGACATTGCATCTATACAAATCTCTGCGATAAAACAGAAGAAGATAATGTTTACCAGTAAAGACGTTCAGCAACGAACTATATTTGTAATCAACTGTATAAAGGACAGGAATCTTCGTGTTAGTAATGGTGAACTTCTTTTGGAAGAAACAGAAGAGAAGAAGACACTTACCAAGATGCCTTTCCAGAAGATACTTGCACTTTTCGTCATTGGACATATTACAGTGACGACACCACTCATTGAAAAATGCAAGAGATTCAATGTCTCATTGATTGTAGTAAAGCCAAACTTACGTCCTGTCTTCTACTGGGGTGAGAGCGCTGAGGCAAATTTTCTCCTCCGCCAGCGCCAACATTTACTTTCCAAAGAGAATTATCATATTGCCAAAGCACTTATCATCAACAAGATACAGAATCAGAAAGATTTATTAATCAGAACAAGAAGAAAAGACGTTTTAACCACTGATTCCATACAAACATGTGATAAATGTCTGAAGAATCTTGGGACAGAGAACGACTATTACCGCATTATGGGGCTTGAAGGCTTGGCTTCCAAATCCTTCTTTGCTGCTTATTTTCAGGATATGCATTGGAAGTCACGTTATCCACGTGCAAAAACTGACCATATTAACGTGACCCTTGACATTGGTTATACAATTCTTTTCAACTTTGTTGAGTGCTATTTGCGAATGTTCGGCTTTGACCTCTATGTAGGAGTATTTCATCGGTTGTGGTTCAAGCGTAAGTCACTTGTTTGTGACATTATGGAACCTTTTCGCTCCATCATTGATCGTACTGTCAGGACGGCTTACCACCGAAGACAGTTTACGCCTAATGATTTTATATGTCAAAAAGGAGAATACCATCTTAAACGGGAACGTTCACAAGAATACTATAAAATATTTGTTGAGTCACTCATTGCATACAAGATGGATATATTCAAATACATTCAATCCTATTACAGATGTTTTATGCGTAATGCTCCTATTTGTAACTATCCTAAATTTACTCTTTAACTATGCTAATTGTTAGTTACGATATCAAAGAAGATAAAACACGCAGCAGATTTGCTAAGTTGTTGGAAAAGAATGGGGCTATCCGGCTCCAATATTCTGTCTACGAAATCAATAACACGCAACGGATTCTTGACAATCTACTACTTTTGATAGAGTCATTTGCAAAAAACTTTACTGGTGCTGATAGCATTATCATTTTCGATGTCAATGCCATAAAATTGCGAAAATATGGCAATGCCATTCATAGAGATCAAGATGTTGTTTTCATTTGAGATAAACATGTGGTATTCTGTTTTATAATTCATTTTTAAAGGACTGTTGTTAAGGTAGTTGCTGACTGGAATCCACAACAGGGGGGATTCCTTTAACATTTTTATACACATAAAGATTGTTTCCTATTAATTGTTTATTAAGATATTATCACTATTTTTGCAATGTTTTTCAAAAGAAAGGGTCTAAAGACTCCTTTTAATTTCTACTATTGTAGATTGCTTTGTAAAATGTGCAATCCATAATGTGTCTAAAGACTCCTTTTAATTTCTACTATTGTAGATCGACACCGTGAAGGAGAAACTGGCCGAGAGTCTAAAGACTCCTTTTAATTTCTACTATTGTAGATTGGTATTCAGTTCTATTAGCAGGTTCCTGTTGTCTAAAGACTCCTTTTAATTTCTACTATTGTAGATAGGAAGAGTGCAGCGCTTGCAACTACATGTCTAAAGACTCCTTTTAATTTCTACTATTGTAGATAAGAAAATGACTACCTTTGCACCGAATTGTCTAAAGACTCCTTTTAATTTCTACTATTGTAGATTAATTGTCACGTTTACTTGCAGGTGCCCGTCTAAAGACTCCTTTTAATTTCTACTATTGTAGATCACGGGGATGTATGCACGGACAAAGGAAAGTCTAAAGACTCCTTTTAATTTCTACTATTGTAGATTTGGTCGGTCATGCTATTCCAAAATACTTGTCTAAAGACTCCTTTTAATTTCTACTATTGTAGATCGGAAAATGTAGGTAGGGGTTGCGTTTACCTGTCTAAAGACTCCTTTTAATTTCTACTATTGTAGATGGTACTTCCGAAAAGCAAGAGAACAAGAGTCTAAAGACTCCTTTTAATTTCTACTATTGTAGATGTCCCCATGCGTAGGAATCAAGTTGGGCTGTCTAAAGACTCCTTTTAATTTCTACTATTGTAGATGGACGGCCCTCGTATGTATCCAAATACAAGGTCTAAAGACTCCTTTTAATTTCTACTATTGTAGATTTCACGGCCTCGGTGGCGGTCATGGCCGGTCTAAAGACTCCTTTTAATTTCTACTATTGTAGATTGGGAAACTTATTTTATCGCTAATGTGTTGTCTAAAGACTCCTTTTAATTTCTACTATTGTAGATAGGTCGGCCCCTTTGGCCAACTTATTGGGTCTAAAGACTCCTTTTAATTTCTACTATTGTAGATCACCCTCAAGGCCGCAGCCGCATGGAGTTGTCTAAAGACTCCTTTTAATTTCTACTATTGTAGTTTATCATCGCCTGCTTTTCTGATATATTAGTCTGAAGTCTTGTGATAAGTCTCTGTTCTTGCCGGTTTATTTTCTTCCACCTCTTCTTCGGTTAAGCCCCCCAAAAAAAATGTTGTCCGCCAAAACGAGGATTGGCGGACACTTAATTTACGAACAGACGAAAGGTCTGGTCGCCGCCCTACCCTGGGAGCGCGGTTATCGCGAAGCGTTTTGGCTCGTCCAAAGACCTCCTCGTCCGCAGTAACTTCCCTGCCATCGCTTGTTTTCTGCTTGTCCTGATTTTACTGCGGACGGGGGCGTCCGCGGTCCAACCGCGCTCCCAGGGGCTTCCCGCTCGGAAGAGCAAAATTGAAAATTGGCTTTTTCATTTTGCTCTTCCGCTCGCTTAATCGTAACGTTGGGCTACACCCGAAGGTACTCACGCTCGGCAATAAAAAGCAAAAAAGGGTTTTTTTGCTTTTTATTGCGCTCGCTTAATCGTACCTTTGCAGTCAATTCAGGAAAAAACCTAACATCATAAACGTTAATATCGTATGAATTTTGTAAAAGAACTTGAATGGCGTGGCATGATTCACCAAATGATGCCAGGCACAGAAGAACTGCTTGAGAAAGAAAAAAATGTCAGTGCCTACCTGGGCATCGACCCTACTGCCGACTCACTCCACATCGGACACCTCTGCGGTGTAATGATGCTGCGTCACTACCAGCGCTGTGGCGGCAAGCCGTTTGCACTCATCGGCGGAGCCACGGGCATGATTGGCGACCCCTCGGGCAAGAGCCAGGAGCGCAACCTGCTGGACGAGGAGACGCTGGCCCACAATGTGAAGTGCATCAAAGCCCAACTGTCGCGTTTCCTCGACTTCGAGAGCGACGCTCCCAACCGTGCCGAACTGGTCAACAACTACGACTGGATGAAGGACTTCACCTTCCTGGCTTTTGCCCGCGACGTGGGCAAGCACATCACCGTCAACTACATGATGGCAAAGGAGTCGGTGCAGAAGCGCCTCAATGGTGAGGCCCGCGACGGTCTCAGTTTCACCGAGTTCACCTACCAGTTGCTCCAGGCCTACGATTTCTACTGGCTCAGTGAGCACAAGAACTGCCGTCTGCAACTGGGCGGTGCTGACCAGTGGGGAAACATCACCACCGGCAGCGAACTCATTCGCCGCATGTCGGGCAAGGAATGTTTTGCACTGACCTGTCCGCTCGTCACCAAGAGCGACGGTCGCAAGTTCGGCAAGACCGAGAAGGGAAACATCTGGCTCGACGGTGGCCGCACATCCCCCTACCAATTCTATCAGTTCTGGCTCAACGTGGCCGACGAGGACGCCAAGCGGTACATCAAAATCTTCACGTCGCTCTCCCGCAAGGAAATCGACAGCCTCATCGCCCAGCACGACGTAGACCCCGGACAGCGCATCTTGCAGAAGCGCCTGGCTCAGGAAGTGACCGTCATGGTGCATAGTCAAGAGGACTACGAGATGGCACTCGAAGCCTCGCAGATTCTCTTCGGCAAATCGACCAAGGAGGCCCTGCAGCGACTCGACGAACAGACGCTGCTCGACGTGTTCGACGGAGTGCCCCACTACGAAGTCAGCCGCAGCCTGTTCGAGGGCGACGGCACACCGGCCATCGAACTCACCACCACCTGCGCACCCATCTTCCCCTCCAAGGGCGAAATGCGCAAACTGACCCAGGGCGGAGGCGTGAGCATCAACAAGGAAAAGTTGGCCGACCCGGATCGGTCGCTCACCACAGCCGACCTGCTCGATGACAAATATCTGCTTGTTCAGCAAGGCAAGAAGAAGTATTTCCTGCTCATTGTGCAATGAAATGAAAGGGCGTGTTATCCATTACGATAACACGCCCTTTTCTTAGTCTCCCTGAAAATTTTTGTCGTGTTTTTTATTGACTTATTTTTGCAGCCCTTTTATTTCTGCCATATCCTTGACCAACTGTTCCTGTAGTTGGTCGAGCGAGGAGAAGCGTTGTTCGGGTCGCAAGAAATGGAGCAACTCTACACGCAGATGACGTCCGTAGAGATTGCCGCAATAGTCGAAAATGTGGACTTCGACAGACTGGTCGTCGCCGTTGTCGAGAGTGGGACGCCGACCGATGTTCAGCATGCCTCGGCGCACGAGGGGGTCGCCCTCCACCTGCACGTCGACGGCATAGGCTCCGGAACGGGGCACGAGCAGGCGTGCCCCGTCGAGGAGGTGCAGGTTGGCGGTGGGAAATCCCAACGCAGTGCCCACATGGTGGCCGCCGACCACCTCGCCCTCAAGCATGTAGGGCCGCCCGAGCATCGCGGTGGCGACCTCCACACGGCCTTCGAGCAGGGCCTGTCGGACGGCGGTCGACGACACGGGGTCGCCGGGCATCTTGCCGGCCTGCAGCACGTCGATGCCCAGCCATTGACCGTAGTGGCGGTAGGAGGCAAAGTCCTCGCCCTGCCGCGGATGCCCGAAATGGTGGTCGTAGCCGACAATCAGCACGCGCACGCTCAGCGGCAGGAGCACTTGCCGCATGAAGTCGGGAGCCGGGAGGCGTGCCGTCTGAGCCGAGAAGTCGAGCCAGTGAACCTGGTCCACGCCCGTACTGCGCAGCAGCGCGGCCTTCTCGTCGGCAGTGGCCAAGAGGCGCAGTGCACTGTCGGGCTTCAGCACATGGGCGGGATGGTTGCGAAACGTCACCACCATCGACTGCATGTCCCGCCGTCTGGCCTCGTCCTTCACCTGGCGAATCAGGTAGCGGTGTCCGCGGTGAACCCCGTCGAACACCCCAATCGTCGCCACATACGACTGTTCTTGTCTGGAGCGGTTATCCATCGTTCCACAGTTAATTTCTGCTGCAAAGTTACGAGTAAGCGAGCGAAAAGCAAAATGAAAAGCCAATTTTCAATTTGCTCTTCCGAGCGGGAGTAACTTCGGGCATCGCCCAACGTTACGAGTAAGCGAGCGAAAAGCAAAATGAAAAGCCAATTTTCAATTTGCTCTTCCGAGCGGGAGTAACTTCGGGCATCGCCCAAC